>VFSW01003341.1_pt1 | contig 24094 bp, 19 predicted proteins | sample 5358111 | NCBI WGS metagenome assembly VFSW01 (sample SAMN11554181, study PRJNA540505) | mine drainage metagenome | isolation source: sediment from site ElyBrook_90M | place: USA: Ely Copper Mine, Vershire, VT | collected 2017
GGGGAGGCGGGCCTCAGCCCCCTTCTTCCAGGTGAGGCGGCTCGCCGGCCGCGCACTCCAGCGTGCTCAGGTATTCGTCCGAAGTGTACAGCGAAAACGGGAACGCTTCGGGCTCCAGCCGCACGAAGGGCTCCAACCCCTGGTAACAGGCGAAGAGTTTATCGGCGTAGGAATAGTAATCTTCCAGGAACCCCTCCGAGACCACCCCCAAATCCGGCGGATCGGGGAACACCGCGGTCAGCCCGATGGCGCGCGAGAGGATGCGGCGGTAGTCGTGGACGTCCCAGCTCTCGAAGCGCGCGGAAACGGGGGCCGGGGTGCCGTGCACCAGCAGGTCCGCGAAGCTCTGCGGGCGGATGCCGGCCTGCGCCAGCGGTTCGTTGCGTCCGGCGAAATCCACGCATTGCGCGATCCAGCGCATGACATCCTTGCCCACCAGGCAGAGCATGCGGAACTCCGCGTACCGGCCGCGCGGCAAAGGCTCCTCGAGGGCGCCTTCCGGCCCGCCGAACGGATGCAGAATCAGGGGGGGCAGGTCCCACCGCCGCGCGTGCCACGAACCATCGGAGGATGCGCTCATGCCTTTCACCGATCGGCTTTCTTACAACATAATCACACGTTTCGGAAGCGCCGCGCCGGCGCGCAACGCCGTAGTGGAAGTTGTCCGCTGTCGCGCTGACCGGCATGCGCATGCCGCGCAACACGGGAGCGCCGCCCGGCACGCGCGTCCCGGACAATATGATCCACCCTCCCCGAGGCGAGCGAAAAATGCCTTCATCCTTCCAGCTTGTAGCGCGTCTGCGCCAGGCGGTAGAGCGGCCGCCACAACGACCGGTTCACGGTCACCACCAGCGCCGCCATCACCATGGTCGAAAGCAGCAGCAGGTCGAAATTGCCGCTGTCCGTGGCCGAGCTGATCTGCGCGCCCAGTCCCATGGTTTGCAGGGTGCGGCCGCGGAAATGGAAATATTCGGCCACGATGCTGGCGTTCCACGCGCCGCCGGACGCCGTCACCATGCCCGTCACCAGGTAGGGAAAGATGCCGGGCAGGATGAGCGTGCGCCAGCGCTCCCAGCGCGGGAAGCGGAAGACGCCGGCTACTTCCTTCAGGTCCGAGGGGATGGCCATGGCGCCCGCGATGACGTTGAACAGCACGTACCACTGGGTGCCCAGCAGCATTAAAAGGATCGACCCCACTCCCAATCCGCCGCCCATGCGGATCAGCGCCAGCAGGATCACGGGAAACAGGGCGGTGGCCGGGACCGAGGCGGCCAGTTGCGCGAAGGGTTGGGCGAAGCGCGCCAGGCGGGGGTTGAAGCCGATGGCCACGCCGGCGGGGACGGTCCAGAGGGCGGAGATGGCCAGCGAGGCCCACACCCGCGCGAAGGTGGCGGCCGCGCCCTGGGCCGTCGAGAGCAACTCGGGCGCGGTCAGCGTCTTCAGGGTGCTCGCCGCGCCGTACAGCGCGTACAGGACCGCGGCGCCCAGCAGCACGCCGGCGGCAACGGCGGCCGGCGTCTTCCAGCGCGCCGGCGGGGCCGCGTGTTCCGGCGCCTCCGCATGCCGCGCCAGGCGCACGTTGATCCGCTCGGCGGCGGGGGCCATCACCGCCATGCGAAAGCGCTCCAGCACGTGCGAGCGGCGCAGCAGCGTGAGCACCGCGGACGCGGGCGGAGGGCCGCTCTCCACCTGTTCGAATTTGAATTTGTCCGACCAGGCGATGGCCGGCCGCCACACCAGTTGATCGATCAGCAGAATCACGCCGATCATGGCCCCCAGGCCCCACAGGATGGCCGCCGTGTCGCCGGTGCTGGCGGCGGTTTGCAGGTACGAGCCCAGGCCGGGCAGCCGGAAATCGCGCTTGCCCAGCACGAACATTTCGCAGGCCATCAGGAAGAACCAGCCGCCCGCCACCGACACCATGGAGTTCCACACCAGCCCGATGGCGCCGTAGGGCAGCTCCAGCTCCACGAAGCGCTGCCACGCGCCGAAGCCGTAGATGCGGGCGGCTTCGCGCAGCTCCCGCGGAATGGATTTCAGCGAGGCATAGAAGCTGAACGCCATGTTCCACACCTGGCCGGTGAAGATCAGCAGGATGGCGCCGAATTCCACGCCGAGCTGGCGCGTGGGGAACAGCGCCACCATGGCCAGCATGACGCCCGGCAGGAAGCTGAGCACCGGGATGGATTGCAGGATGTCCAGCACCGCCACCATGAGCCCTTCCAGGCGGCGGTTGTAGGCGGCGATATAGCCGTACACCAGCGCGAAGAGCAGGCTCAGCGCGTAGGCCGCGCCGATGCGCACCACCGAGTAGAAGGCGTAGAGCGGCAGGGCGCGCGGCGAGCGGGAGATTTGCGCGGCCGGAACCATGGCGCCGAACCAGTAGCGCGCGATCACCAGCAGGCCCTGGATGGCCGCCAGCACGGCGGCGAAAACCACCAGGTCCAGCAGCAGCGACCAGGTGCGCTCCCCGATCACGGCGCGGGAAAGCAACGGCCGGCGGGTCAACGCGGACCTGCCTCGGGCGGGCTCGCGGCGGGCGTTTCCTCCGGCAGGAAGAAGCGGCGGGCGGCCGAGTCGTGATCGAAGAGCTCCGCGTAGCGGCCCCAGTTGATGGCGGTCTCGAGCTGCGCCTTGGCTTCCTCTTCGGTGAAATGCTCGTCCAGCAGGTCTTCGAAGACGCCGTCCGGCAGGGTATGATCTGCGCGCGCCTCCAGCGAGCGGGTGATCTCGCGGATCAGGGCGATGTTCTGCATGGCCGCTGCGCGGAAAAGTTCTTTGCGCTGTAGAATACCCGCCTCGGCAAAAGCGCGGCCTGCCGGGGTCAGCTCCACGTCGCCCTCCTCCACGCGGGCGAATCCCAGCATGGCGGCGGCGTCCACCACGGGCAGCAGATCGTCGATCTCGAAGGACAGCGCCGCGGCCAGGCGGTACATGTCGTCCCGGCCGTTGCGGTCCGCCAGCATTTCCAGCAGGCCGGCCACGGCGCCGCGCCGCGCGTGGGGCATCATCTGGTATTTCGGCCGTGCGGGCCGGGGCGCGGCGAAGGCCGGCTCCGGCGCGGGCTCCAGGTCGGGCCGCGTCAGCACGCGATAAATATAGTCCACCAGGTGCGTGAACCGCGGGTCCTTGCGGTCGCGCGGCCGTTCCAGCGGCACGCGGAAATCCGTGCGGATGGTGGCCGGGTTCTTCCCCAGCACCACGATGCGGTCGGCCAGCAGCACGGCCTCCTCGATGTTGTGCGTCACCACGAAGACCGCGCGCGTGGGCATTTTGTGGCTTTGCCAAAGCTCCAGCAGCTCGCCGCGCAGGTTCTCCGCGGTGAGCACGTCCAGCGCGGAGAAGGGTTCGTCCATGAACAGCACCTCCGGCTCCACCACCAGCGCGCGCGCGAAGCCCACGCGCTGCTTCATGCCGCCGGAGAGTTCCTTGGGATAGGCGTTTTCGAAACCGTCCAGGCCCACCGTGTCCAGGATCTTCACGCTGCGCGCCGTGCGCTCGGCCGCCGCCACGCCCCGCGCCTTCAGGGGCGCCGCCACGTTGTCGAGCACCGTCAGCCAGGGAAACAGGGCGAAGCTTTGAAACACGATCGCAACATTCTCGCAGGGGCCGCCCACCTCGTGGCCGTGATGGATGACTTCTCCGGCGGTGGGCCGCGCCAGGCCCGTCAACATGCGCAGGAGCGTGGACTTGCCCGAGCCGGAAGGCCCCAACACCGCCAGAATCTCGCCCGGATAGATGGACAGGTCCATGGGGGCGATCACCTGGATGACGCCGTCGCCTTCCGAGGGGTAGGACTTCTCCACTCTGCGGGCTTCGATGATGGCTTGCATGGCGGGGTCATCCCGAATCTATCACAGATCCGAGCCGCTACCGGAAGCGCTCGACGCCGCTCGCCAGTTGATCCGGTCCCTCGCCAGGCGGCTCGCCGGCGATGGCCCCGATTCGGCGCGCATTCGCGCCGCCGTCCGCCTTTCCATTGCGGGCAGCCGAAAAACGGCGGCATTCTCGAAGCCCTGCTCCGGTCGCCCCTGGCCGGCGCCGGTTTGAATCTGAACCGCCCGTTCACGCCGGGCCGCGGGTGGACCTGTGAGCCGGAGCCTGCTCGATACCATTATCATCGGCAACGTCACCAGGCCCGTGCCATCGGAAGCCCTGGCCGCGTGGATGGCCCAGCAATCCGACGACGACCTTTTTATCTCTTCGCTGACCGTTGCCGGGATCCGCCGCGGAATCCTGGAGAAGGCCCCCGGAAAGAAGCGCAGTCCGCCGGCGCTATTCGCCGGCCGCGTGCTCCCGTTCGACGAGAAGGCCGGCCTGGTCTGGGCGCGGCTGATGGCCGGCGGCACGGCGAAAGGCCAGCCCCGCACCCCCCTCGACCGGATCGTTGCCGCGGTCGCTGAAGCGAATGATTGCGTGGTGGTCACCGAAAACGAACGGGACTTCGCCGGCCTGAGGATCGTCAATCCGTCGCGGCCTCGCTGACGGGACCTGGAGGAACGCCCGTTTTCGGTCACGCGCCCGGCCCCCGCTTCAAGTCCCTGAAAACAGCCTGCCGGGATCGCTTCGGGGGCCGGAACCTTCGTGCGCCTATGATAATGTCGGCTCGTGGATCGACTCACCGTGAGCGCCAAGTCCCGCAACCGCCCGCGCGATTTTTCGCGTGGTTTGGAATCTCCAAAGTCCGCGAAACACCAAAATTTGAAATCCGCGCACAACTTTGCACAAGTTTCGCCCGATCTTCGCCTTCCGCGCAACCTCGCGCGAAGCGTGGTTTCGAATCTTCCAGCAGGCAAAATCGAAAAACCGTGCACAACTTTGCACAAGTTTCGCTGCTTCTTCGCCGTCCCGGCGCCCGCCGCCCTGTCCCCGCCACCGCCCGCGGGGCGCGCGGAGTAGAATAAACGGAATGGCGCAAGTGAGGGCAACTCCCAAAACCTACGACGTGGTCGTGGTCGGCTCCGGAGCGGGCGGCGGCGTGGCCGCGCACGTCCTGTCGCTGGCCGGCGCCAAGGTGTGCATGCTGGAAGCCGGCGCGTGGTACGACGGCAGCAAGCAATCCACCATGTTCCAGTGGCCCTACAACGCGCCGCACCGCGGGGCCGGCAGCAAGGAGAAGCCGTTCGGCTATTTCGACGCCACCCTCGCCGGCGGCTGGCGCGTGCCCGGCGAGCCTTACACCAACGCGCCCGGCACGAACTGGATGTGGTGGCGCGCGCGCATGCTGGGCGGGCGGACCAACCACTACGGCCGCATCTCGCTGCGCATGGGTCCCTACGACTTCAAACCCTACAGCCGCGACGGCAAGGGCTTCGACTGGCCCATCACTTACGACGACCTGGCGCCTTACTACGACAAAGCCGAGGAACTCATCGGCGTGTTCGGCACGCGCGAGGGTATGGAAAACACGCCCGACGGTAAGTTCCTGCCGGCGCCCGCGCCGCGCGCCCATGAGCGCCTGGTCAAGATCGTCTGCGGCCGGCTCAAAATTCCGTGCATCCCTTCGCGCCTGGCCATCCTCACGCGCTCCATCCACGGGCGCGCCGCCTGCCACTACTGCGCGCAATGCGGGCGCGCCTGCGCGGTGAACGCCAATTTCAATTCGCCGGGCGTGCACATCTTTCCGGCCATGAAGACCGGCAACCTGGAAGTCCGCACCAACGCCATGGTGCGCGAAGTGGTCACCGGCGCGGACGGACTGGCGCGCGGCGTCTCCTACATCGACAAGCAGACGCGCCGCGACGAAATGGTCTACGCCAAGGTGGTGGTGCTGGCCGCGAGTTGCTGCGAGACGGCGCGCATCATGCTCAACTCCCGGAGCCCGCGCCACCCCGACGGCATCGCCAATTCGAGCGGCCTGGTGGGCCGCTACCTGATGGATACGGTGGGCTCGCCGGTGGGCGGCTATCTGCCCATTCTCGAGGATCTGCCCCCGCGCAACGAAGACGGCGTGGGCGGCATGCACCTGTACATGCCCTGGTGGCTCTACCAGGAGCAGAAGGCCGGCAAGCTGCCCTTCGCGCGCGGCTATCACATCGAGATGGGCGGCGGCCGCGGCCTGCCCGAAGCCGGCGAATTCGACGGCGCGGAGGGAATCCTGGGCGGCGGCTATGGAGCCGGGTTGAAGCGCGATCTGCGCAAAATCTACGGCGCTTACATCGGCTTCGACGGCCGCGGCGAGATGATCCCCAACGCGGACAGTTACTGCGACCTGGATCCCAAGACCGTGGACCAGTTCGGCATTCCGGTGCTGCGCTTCCACTTCCGGTGGAGCCAGGACGAAATCCTGCAGGCCAAACACATGCAGGACACCTTCAAGGAAATCATCACCGCCATGGGCGGCAAGTACTTCACCCGGGCCACCGCCGAAAACAACTGGGGCATCTCGCGCGGCGGCGCCATCATCCATGAAGTGGGCGCGGCGCGCATGGGGAGCGACCCCAAGAGCTCGGTGCTGAATTCGAATTGCCAGGCCTGGGATTGCAAGAACCTGTTCCTCACCGACGGCGCGCCGTTCGTGAGCAACGCCGACAAGAACCCCACCCTGACCATTACCGCGCTGGGCTGGCGCACGTCGGAATACATCGTGGAACAGATGAAGAAACGCAACTTACCAGCATGAGACACGCACTTAGTAACCGGAGGAGAGTATGCCGGTAACCCGCCGGGATTTATTCCAGATCATGGGCGCCGCTCCCGCCGCGGCGGCCCTGGCCGCGGCCGCGAGCCCCGCGCAGACGCGCGCGTCCGCCTACCAGCGCAAAGTCTTCGACGACCGCCAGTGGCGCGCCGTCCAAGTCCTTTGCGACCTGATCATCCCCGCCGACGAGCGCAGCGGCAGCGCCACCCAGGCCGGCGTGCCGGAGTTCATCGACGACTGGCTGGATTTCCGCAAACGGGAGGACGGCAACGACGACCTGGCCGCCGGCATCCTGGGCGGCCTGGCCTGGCTCGACCGCGAGTCCGCCCGCCTTTTCGGCAAGGATTTCGCCGCCGCCGCGCCCGCGCAGCAGAAACAGATTCTGGATCGCATCGCCTGGCCCGGGCGCGCCGCCGCGGAGGACCGCGCCTGGGCCGCCTTCTTCACCCGCTTCCGCGATCTCACCGCCAGCGGGTTCTTCTCCAGCCGCATGGGCATCGCCGACCTGCCCTACCTGGGCAACACCGCGGTAGCCGAGTGGAAGGGCTGCGACCCCGCCGTCTGGGCCGAGCTGGAAAAGCGCATGAAGAACGGCTACCGCGGCCTGGGCGGCGAAGTGAAGCCCTGGACCGCATAGCCGTTCCATAATAGAGTATGCCTTTCGTCTCCATTCCGGAAGCCATCGAGGAAATCCGCGCCGGCCGCATTTTGATTGTGGTGGACGACGAAGACCGCGAGAACGAAGGCGACCTCACCATCGCGGCGGAGAAAGTCACTCCCGAGATCGTCAACTTCATGGCCACTTACGGCCGCGGCCTGATCTGCCTGGCGCTCACCCCGGAGCGCTGCGACGAGCTGCGCCTGCCCCTGATGTCGGCGCTGAACACCTCCAATTTCGGCACCGCCTTCTGCGAATCCATCGACGCGCGCGACGGCGCCACCACGGGCATCTCCGCGGCCGACCGCACCTGCACCATTCTGACGGCCCTCCGTGCGGATGCGCGGCCGGGCGACCTGGCGCGGCCCGGACACATCTTCCCGCTGCGCGCGCGCGAGGGCGGCGTACTGGTGCGCGCCGGCCAGACCGAGGCCTCCGTGGACCTGGCGCGCCTGGCGGGCCTGGCTCCCGCCGGCGTGATTTGCGAAATCATGAACGAGGACGGCACCATGGCGCGCGTCCCCCAACTCGTCGAGTTCTGCCGGCGCCACGGACTGAAGATGATTTCCGTGGCCGAGCTGATCCGCTACCGCCTGCGGCACGAGCGCTATATCCGGCGCGTGGCGGAGGGCTGCATCGAGACGGAGTTCGGCGCGTTCCGCACCTTCGCCTACAGCAGCGACATCTCGCCCGAAATGCACATGGCATTGATCCGCGGCGAGGTCGCCGGCCGGGAGCGCGTGCTGGTGCGCATGCACTCCCACTGCGTGTTCGGCGATGTCTTCGGGTCCACCCGCTGCGATTGCCAGCGGCTGATTCGCGAGTCCCTGCGGTGCATCGCCGCCGAGGAATCGGGCGTGCTCGTGTACCTGCACCAGACCGGCCCCGGATTCCGCACGCAAAGTAACCCGGGCGTCCTGGACCGCATGATGTCGCACGACCGCGACTTCATGCACTATGCCGGGGCCGCCGGCCAGATGCAGTTACAGCATGAAAGCGGCATCGGCGCGCAGATCCTCTCGGACCTGGGCCTGCACACCATCCGCCTGCTGACCAACCATCCGCGCAAGATTGTGGCGCTGGAAGGTTTCGGCATCGAGATCGTCGAGCAGGCGCCGGTTACCGGTCCGCGACCGTAACCGCCGTGCCCGAATAGCGCACAACCCGGTCCGGTTCGGCGGTCTGGCCGATGCCGGTCCCGTGGCCTTCGCCGGCGAAAACCACGCGGAACGCGCGGCTTTGCAACATGCCCGGGAACTCTCCCTGGCGGGCGCCGATGGTCAGGCGATGGGCCGCTTCGTCCCAGTGGATGGGTATGGTGGCGTAGACGCCTTTCTCGTAATTGTAAGTGTCGTTCTCGTCTTCGTACAGCGTGAAACTGGCGTCCGCGCCGCGATAGACGCGCAGCTCGATGGGATCGGCGGGCTTCTCGGCGGCATACTCGACATCCGGCCCCATGGGCACGATCGAGCCGGCGCGAACGTATAGCGGCAGGGTGTCGAGAGTCACCGGCGCGTCGATGGCCTGGCCGCCGGCGGTCTGGCGCCCGGTCCAGAAGTCGTACCACACGGTCTTGGGCAGGTATACGTGGCGCGTGGCCGCGCCCGGCTCGGTCACCGGATTCACCAGGATGGCCGGGCCGAACAGGAACTGGTCGCCGATGTTGCGCGCCCGCTCGTCCGCCAGGAAATCCATCACCAGCGGACGCATGGGCGTGTAACTGTCCTTGGTGGTCATCCAGGCCACGGAATAGATATACGGCATCAACTCGTAGCGCAGGCGGTCGAACTTAGTAAGTATGGATTCGGCCTCCGGCCCGTAAGACCATAACTCGTTCTGGTTGGTGGTGCGGGTGCCGTGAACGCGGAAGATGGGACAAAAAGCGCCGTACTGGAACCAGCGCACGAACAGCTCGCGGTAGGCCGGATCGTTGGGTTTGCCGATGAAGAATCCGCCGATGTCGGTGGTCCAGTAGGGAATGCCGGACAGCGCGAAATTCAGCCCGGCGGGGATCTGGCGCTTATAGGTTTCGAAGTCGGAGAGGATATCGCCCGACCATGCGGTGACGGCGTTGCGCTGCGCGCCGGCAAAGGCGGAGCGCGACAGGATGTAGACGCGCTTGCGGCCGCTGGCCTGGCGCTGTCCTTCGTAGACCGCGCCGGTGGTCATCAGCGGGAAGATGTTGGCATAGCGCGCGCCGCTGCCGATGAAGAGCCGGTTGCTCAACATCAGGTTCTCCTCGCGGCCCTCGGTCTCCGGTTCGGTGGTGTCCAGCCACCAGGCGTCCGCGCCGATCTGAAACAGCGCCTTGTCGATCAGGTTCCAATAGTAAGCGCGCGCCGCCGGGTTGGTGGCGTCGTACACGGCCATGCCCGCCGGATGGTAGGCCCGCACCTTGGTGCGGTCGATGAAATAGCCGCGCTTGTCCATCTCGGCGTAAGTCGCGGTTCCCGGATCGAAGTACGGCCATACCGAGATCATCAGGTGGAAATTGTTCCTGTGCAGATCGCCGATCATGCCCGCGGCGTCGGGATAGTTCTTGTTGAAGACGAACTCGCCCTTGGTGGTCCACCAGAACCAGTCCTGCACGATGTTATCCACGGGGATGTGCAGCTCGCGGTACTTGTGGGCGACATCCAGCAGTTCGCTTTGCGACTGGTACTTATTCTTGCACTGCCAGAAACCGTAGGCCCACTTGCCGAACATAGGCGCGGCGCCGGTGAGCTCGCGGTATCCGGCCACGATCTTATCGAAGTCCGGGCCGTACAGAAAATAGTAATCGATGGTGTCGGCCACCTCCGAGCTGATATACAAAGAATGCACGAAACGGTTATTGAAGCGGGTGCGGGAGGCGTTGTTCCAGAAGATGCCGTAGCCGTTGCTCGAAACCAGCAGCGGCACGGCGATGCTGGTGTTGTCCTGGGAGACGTCCACCGACTCACCCCGGTAATTCCAGACGCCCGCCTGGTGCTGGCCCAGACCGTAGAACGCTTCTTCGGAGCCGTAGATGGAGATGTTATCCTCGGCGCGGTAAGTCTGCTCGCCGTTGACCTTGGCGGGAGTCATGGTCTTGGGACCTTCCACCACCAGCTTGCCTCCGGCCGCGTCGCTGTAGGCGATCAGACCGTCGCGCCGGTTGATGGCCACGCGTACGCGCGCGGTCGCCAGAACGATGGCGGCGGCGGTGGACTCCATGGTCCACCGGGATGCGGCCCAGTCCTTCTTCGTCACCACATAGTCCGGCCCTTGTGGAAACGCGCCCGTGGGCGAATAGACCACGTGAAGGATGGAATCGGTGCAGACCGTGACGCGCATGGCGCCGGTTTGCATGGTAAGGATCACGCCGTCCGGCTGCCGCTGAACGCCGGTAACAGGGTTCAGCGGGATCCATTGGGCGCCGAGGCCGGCCGCCAGCGCCAGCCCGAGAAGCAGCGGTTTCATAAACCGGATAGTATCAAATGGTGGCATCTGAGGCGCGCGCGGTTTCGGCGGCGGCGGGTATCTGGCGGCAACTCTGCCCCCGCTGCCGGCAGGGCCGGATCTTCCGCCGCCCGATTTACCGGAGCTGGCTGGCCATGTTCGACCAGTGCCCGGTGTGCGGCCTGAAGTTCGAGCGCGAGCAGGGTTACTTTCTGGGCGCCATGTACGTGAGTTACCTGGTGTCCATCCCGCCCGTGGCGCTGCTGGTCCTGCTGATGTGGAAGCTCACCGGGCGCCTCTCCGACCTTGCCCTTGGCGCCGCCTTTCTGGCGTACCTGCCCTTCGTGCCGCTAGCGGCGCGCTTCGCGCGGGTGGTCTGGCTGTATGTGGACCAGAAGTTCGATCCGCGCTAAGCCTTAGATCTTGCCGCCCTTCAGTATCTCGATGCTGCCGTTGTTGTTGTTCAGCCGCATGGGACACGCGCCGCCGCCGATGTTGCCGTGCAGCGAATCGGCGCTCACATCTCCGGAGACAGCCAGCGGGAAATCGGAGTGGATCTTGCCGAAGGACGTCTTGGCTGCCACCGCGTAACTGGCGTTGTCCGGCAGGCGCACGCGCACGGCGGAGAAGCTGGTGTGAATCCCCACCGGACGGCAGGCCGCCGCCACCAGCGAAACTTCCACGCCGCCATTCTGGTTCTCCACATCCACCGGACCGCCTACGCCGTCCAGCAGCACCGCGCCGAAGCTGGTCTTGACGTTGGCCCCGCCGCGGACCGCGGAGGCCTTCACCGCGCCGTTGGCGTCTTCGACGGTCAGCACGCCGCCCACCCGGTCCGCTGTGACCAGGCCGAAGCTGGTCTTCACCGAAGCCTCATCGCCGACGTCGGCCAGAGTGATGGGACTGTTGCCGCCCGCCACCCGCAGACCCCGGCGCACATCGCTCACATCCACGCGCCCGAAAGAGTTCTCGATGACGGCGGACTCGCCCACCTTCCGCCCCACCACCGCGGAATTCGTGGCGCGCACCGACAGCGTCTTGCCGATATCGCCGAAGCGCACCGCCCCGAAGGTGGTGTTCAGCTCCGCCGCGCCGCTCACGCCGTTGGCCTCCACGTCGCCGTTGGAGTTATTCACCACCAGGTTCCCTTTCACCCCGGTGGCGGTTACTTTGCCGAACGAGTTAGTAATACGCAGATCGCCGCCCGCGCCCGTAACCAGCACGCTCCCGTTGCCGTTCACGATGGTTGCGCCGCGGCCCGGGTTGGCTACGGTGACTTTGGCGAAGCGGTCCCGGATATCCACGATGCCGCTGACATCGGAAACATCCACATTCCCGTTGCCGTTGCGGATGGTCACATCGCCGGCATTGCCGGTGACTTCGACGGCGGCGAAGGAGTTTTCCAAACGTTGCGTGCCGCGCCCGTTGCGGAAGGTCAGGGTGCCGTGCGCGTTGACCACCGCCGCATTGGCCTTGAGGTCCTCCAGGGTGACGCTGCCGAAACTGTTGCGCAGCTCCAGCGGCGCGTTGTCCGGAATAACCACGTCCAGGTTGACCGCATACGACAGGTTATGAAAGCCGAAGAAACCGCCGTGCTCTTCCTTCGGATACTCGGTGCGAACCACCAGGGCGGAGCCGGCGGTCTGCACCTCAATGCGGATCTCGTCGGCCACGCGCCGCGCTTCCGAGCCGTCCGAGGCCGAGACGCGGATGGCGGCATGCACCTGGACGTCCCGGCCGGCGTGCGTGCGCAGATTGACGTTGCCCATGCGGTGTTCCACGCGCACGCTCTGGCCGGCGGACAGGGCGACGGTCTTGTCGAAATCGCGCGTGTATTCCTGGCGCGCGGCGGCCGGAAGCGCCAGTAACAGCGCCAGGCCGAACTTAGTTGGTCTGCCCACTTTGTAAGATCTCCTTCAGGGTGTCCTGTTTCTGGCGGTACAGGGCCGCCAGCTCAGTCCGTAACTCCGCGTTGAAGCGGTTATGATCTGCGGTGGTGCGGACTTCACCGATCTCCGCATCCAGCACCAGAAGCTTCTCCCGGTCCGCCAGCGTCCACGGGTTGTCCGCGGAGGCCAGTTTCGGCTGCGCGAGGCGCGCGAGCTTGTCGATGGAGGCGCGGTAGGCGGCCTCGGCCCGCTCCACTTCGTCCAGCGCCTGGCCGGTCAGGAGAGCGCTGTCCCCGGCCGCCGCGGCCTCCGGACGGGAGCGCGAGAACAGGAACGCCGCGGCCGCCACCAGCAGAATCGCGGCGATTGCCGTTAACGGCCGCCAGTTGAAGCCCGGGCGCCGGGCAGCCTGGCGCCGCGCCGCCAGAGACTCGCGGATGCGCGGCCACAAGTCCGGCGACTCCCACGCCTCGCGCAGGCCCGGCGCCACCGCCGACATCTCGCCCCACAGCCACAACTCCCGGCGGCAGGCGTCGCAGACCCTGGCGTGCTCCCGCGCGTCCGGCAATAACTCCGGCACTTCCAGGGCCCGCGGCAGGTCTTTGCAATCGAAAGTCATGCGCGGCCCTCCCGCAGCAAGCGCTGCAAATCGCGTTTGGCCTCGAAAAGCCACTTCCTGGAGGTGCCTTCGGGAATCTCCAGGATGGCGGCCACCTCGGAGTGGCGGAAGCCCTCCACTTCGAACAGCCAGAACACCATGCGGTATTGCGGATGGATGCGCTCCAGGGCGCGCCCGATGGCCACTTGCAGGGGCAAGTCCGCGGGTATGGCCGGCGGGTCGGCCGGGAGCGGCGCTTCCGCCTGGCGGCGGCGCTTGCGGCCCGCGTCGTAACAGCAGTTGATCAGGATGCGGTAGATCCAGGACGCCAGCCCGGCATCGAATTGCAAGGCGCCCGCCCCGCGATAGACCTTCAAAAACGTTTCCTGCACCGCATCCTCGGCATCGGCCCGGTCCCGCAGCAAATGAAACGCGATACTCTTCATGCGTCCGGCATGCGCGGCATAGATCTCCTCGAACGCGGAGAGATCGCCGCGTCGGGATGCCTGTGACAGGCCGGCGCCGCCGCGAGCGGTCCACCGGCCGGCCGTCATTGCCAGCGTCATTCTGTTGGTTATAACGATCCGGGCGTGCGAATCGTTCTAAACATTTTGGGAATCGCGCGGTTGGGAAACCAGGATCTGCACTTCGAGCGGCGCCAGAGTCACCCGCATCGAGAGCAGGGGTCCGCCGCCGGCGCCGCCGCCGGCCTCCTGAACCGAGACCGTGCCGGCCGCCTTTTGCTCCACCGCCGCGGGCGCCTGGAACGCCGTCTTATTGGAATACGCGACCGCGGCCGGATCGCCCGGGCGGTGCAGCGCCAGGTCCACAATCACGTCGAAGGCGCGCGCATCGGTGGCGCTGGTGTTGGCGGCCACCACCACTTCCTCGTCCGCCAGAATGCGCGAGAAGGCCAGTATCCCCTGCGGGAACGCGGACACGCCGAAGTGTTGGCCGTCGCCGGAAATGGGGCGGAAATAGAAGCGGCCGTAACGCAGCGCGGGATGCGCGGCGCGCACCTGGGCGATCTGGCGGATGTGCGTGTAATAGAAGCTGTCCTGGGAGAAGCCGGGGCCGCCCCACAGGGCCTCCCGCACCGCGGGATCGCTGCCGCTGCCGTGCAGGCCCTGTTCGGTTCCGTAATAAAGGCAAGGCACGCCGGGCAGGCTGAACAGGCAGGCCAGGCCCAGCGTCACCTGGTCGTCGAACTCGTGCTCGCGGCCCGGCGCAGCGTAGCGCAGGCGCTCCTTCACGTCGTGATTGTCGAGGAAGGTTACGAAGTAGCGGGCGGCGTCCCCATGGGAGCTGAGCACGTCCGCCTCGATCTGTTTGCGCAACTGGTACATGCCCACCAGCGCCGCGGGCGGCGCGAAGCCCTTCACCACGGGCTTCAGGTTGAAGAACAGCGGGTAATCGAGGGCGGCGTCCACGCCCACCATGCCGCCCGGATCGCCGGTGGTGCGACCGATGAAATGGGCGATCTGCTCCTCCGCGTCGCCGGTGAAGACCTCGCCGAACGTGAAAAAGTTCTTCTTGCCGGCGGCCAGCGCGTACTCGCGCATGGCGTTGCCGAATAACAGGGCAAAGCCCGGTTGTAAGTAGCGCAGCGTGTCGATGCGGAAGCCGTCGATATCGAAGCGGGCAATGACGTACTGATAGGCGCGGATGAGTAACTGCTGTAACTGAATGTTATCCGTCCTGAACTGCTTGAGCGAGGCGAAATCGCCGATGACGTCGCTGGCCGGTCCGGGAAGGCCCTGGCGGCGGTAGAAGGCGTTGTCGTGCAACTCGGCGGGCCACACCAGCGCATCGGCGGGCGGATCCGCAATGGTGGCGGCATCGGTCCACGCGGGACGTGCCGCGCCTTGCGCGTCGCGCCAGTTGACGGCGCGCGGCCAGGGCCGGAAATCGGCCTGCGCGCCGCCCGCGGCGATGCAATCCTGCTCGCCCGGATCGCAGACATAGGCGAATACGTTGCCGGTATGGTTCAGCACGATATCCAGGATCACGTAGAGACCCTGCGCATGGGCGGCGTCCACCAGGGAGCGCAGTTCCCGGCCGGCGTGCGCGGAGTCCTGGGCGAAGCGCGGATCGGCGTGCAGAAAGTCGCGGATGCCGTAGCCGTGATAGGCGCCCTCTTCGAACAGCACGTTGGTGAGCACCGGGCTGAGCCACAGCGCGCCCGCTCCAAGGCTTTTAATGTAGGGTAATTGTTGTTGAATTCCGGCGAAATTACCGCCCTGAAAACCGTAAAAGCCGGGGTCGTCGAAGGGCTGGTGGCGGGGCGGCGCGGCGCGGTTGTTGAAGCGGTCCACCATCAGGAAGTAGATCCATTGGTCGCGCCAGTCGAGGGGCGACGGATAGGTCCTGGGCGCGCCGCCGGTGTCTTTTACGGAATCGAAAACGGATTGAAACTCAGGTGAAACCAGGGAATCCGGCACGGTGTTGCTCCTCCCGGCACGTCTTAATTCACGTCTTAATTATGGATCCATCAGGCCCGCGGGGCGAAGGTTTTTGAGGGTGTGCGGCGCGGGTTCCCGCTCCGGGGCCTTCCGATGTATAATTCAACACAGTCGGTTCGCCGCCAACGCATGCACGATTCCGTGTCCGACCGTTTTGATCGGGCCAATCAAGTGTTCTCCGACGCGCTGGAATTGCCCGCCGGGGAACGCGGGGACTTTGTGCGCGCGGCGTGCGGCGCCGATACCGGGCTTTGCGACAGCGTGCTGAATCTGCTTTCTCGATTCGCGGACCTCGGCGACTTCCTCGAGCGGCCCGCCCGCGGCGACGACGACGCGCTGTTCGAGCTGAGGCCCGGCGATGTGCTGGACGATCGTGTCCGCATTGTGGAGTTCCAGGGGCGCGGCGGCATGGGAGCCGTCTATCGCGCCGAGGACTTGAAGCTGGGCGAGCCGCTGGCCATCAAGATCGTGCGCGCCGAGTGGCAGTCCGATCCGTCCATGCTGGCGCGCTTTCGCGACGAGATCAGGCTGGCGCGTCGCGTGACGCACCCCAACGTTTGCCGGGTGCACGGCATCCTGACCGCGCCGGTGCGGGGGCGCGAGGTGGTGTGCCTGGAGATGGAGTACCTGGCGGGCGAGTCGCTGGCGGAGCTTCTGGCGAGCGGCGGAAAGCTGGATGCGGCATCGGTGCTGCGCATCGCGGAGGGCGTTGCCGCGGGCCTGGACGCCGCGCACGGCGAAGGCATCGTCCATCGGGACCTGAAGCCCGGCAACATCATTCTGGCGCGCGGCCGGAGCGGCGGCCAGCGGCCGGTGATCACGGACTTCGGCCTGGCGCGCTGCGGCGGCGAGGACGCGGGCGGGCACACGCAAAGCGGCGCGATCGCGGGATCGCCCGATTACATGGCGCCCGAGCAGTTCATGGGCGCGGAACCGGCGCCGGCCGCGGACATTTTCGCCTTCGGCCTGATCGTGTACGAGATGGCCTGCGGCCAGCGTCCCTTTCCCGCGGAGAGTATTCTGCGCGCGGCCATCCGGCGGCAGATGGAGAGTCCGCCGCCGCTGAGCCGCGTGGCGCCGGAGGCGCCGCGCCATTGGGACCGCGTGCTGGGGCGCGCGCTGGCCCGCGATCCGGCGCACCGCTACCCGTCGGCCGGCGCGCTGGCCGCGGATCTGCGCGAACGTCCTTCGCTGGCGGCCGCCGCCCTATCGGGCATGCGCCGGCCGCGGCTGTCGCGGCGCGCGTGGCTGCTGGCGCCGGGAGCCGCGGCGCTGGCCTCTTTGGTGGCGGTTTTGCGCTTACATCATCAAGCGCTGCCTGACGCGCCTTTAATGATGCTGACGCCGCTCACCTCGTCCGCCAGCCCGGCCAATGCCGCGGCGCTGGGTCTGCAACTGGAACAGGGCCTGCTGCAATCGGCGTACCTGCGCGTGCTGAAGGCGGGGCGAATGCACGAAGCCTGGAAGCGCATGCGGGGCGGCGCCGCCTTTCCGGCCGTGCTGCAACCGCAGGAGGCGCGCGGGATCGCGCTGCGGGAGGGCGCCCAGTTCGTCCTGTTCGGCAGCCTGGAGAAGGTGGCCGACGGGTGGGTGCTGCCGCTGGAACTGCAACTGCTGGGCGACAGCGCCGCGCACGCCCGGGAGAAGTACCTGACGAGCTTCGCCGCGGACAGCGATCCAAGCCTGCTCACGGCGGCCGCCCGGGCGGTAGCCTGGATCAGAAGCACCACGGGCGAATCGGCGGAAGAGATCGGCGCCCGCAGCCGGCCCCCGGACGCCGTCACCACCAGGTCGTGGCCGGCGCTGCGGGAATACATGCAGGCCGAGGCTGCCTGGCGCGCGCAAGGCGCCGACGGACAATGGATCGAGGACCAGGCCGCCGCCGCCGAACTGCACCTGAACAAGGCGCTGGAACTGGATCCGGACTTTGCGCTGGCGGCCACCCGCCTGGCCAACCTGCAGGTCGCCTCAGACAAGTTCGAGGAAGGCTTCCGCAACTATCAACGCGCCGCGGCCCTCATCGACGCCAACAACCTGACCGACCGCGAATCGCTTCTCACGCGCGGACTCTTTGCGCTCGACACGGGACAATACGCGAAGGCGCGGGAGGTTTTCGCGCGCTACGCTCTGGATTATCCGCATGACGGCCTGCCCCTGTTTTATGAAGCCGGGTGCGTGGAACACCTGGGCAATTACGCGGCCGCCCTGCACCTGGCTGAGCAAGCCGTGGCCAGGGATCCGAACTCGTACTATTTCGCCATGGCGCGGGCCATTTACCTGCTGACGCTGGGCCGTTTCGCGGAGGCCGAAAGCCAGTGTGAGCGGGCCGCCAGGCTTTACGACCGCGACTGGACCGACCAGTTGCGGGCGGCTCTGGCGCTGGCGCGCTTCGATATGCCGGGAGTCTGGCGCGCTCTGGAACGCATGCGGACCGCGGGCTCGGCGCCTTACCGCGGCAAGGCGTTCCTGCTGGAGGCCTGTCTGCGCGCCGAGCAGGACCGCTGGAGCGAGGCGGAGGCGCTGTTACAACAAGGGATCGCATTCGACGTGGAGAACAGCCAGCCGCCGGAGGCGGCGTTCGCCAAGCAGCGGGCCCTGGCCCTGGTCTACATCCACGGCGGGCGCCACGGCGAGGCGGTCCAGTGCTGCCGCCGGATCCTGGAGAGGAAGCCGGGGCATCGCGCCGTGCTGGAAGCCGGGGCGCTGCTGGCGCGCGCGGGCGATATCGCCGGAGCCCGGCAGTGCGTGCCCGAGGGTCTGCCCAAGGATCCTCCGCACGCGCCGCCCGCGGTCCTGCCGCCGGGCGCGCCAAGGGAATTGATGGAGTGGCCCTTCTACCGGCGGCGCGTGATGCTGCTGTGGGCCGAGATGGCCCTCCATGGCGGCGATGGGGCGCGCGCTTTGCGCCTGATCGAGAACGCCCCGCCCCCCGAGAAGACCCAGGAATGGCAGGGCCGCCTGGTGCGCGCATCGCTGGTATCCGGCGAGCGCGATACCGCCCGCCGGCTGTTGCGCGCCTTGCTGGCGAACCCGGCGGCGTACTGGCTGATGGCCGATCTGGCCGGCCCCGGCTTTCTGCGCGAGGCGCTGGCGGAGGCCGAGGGCTTCCAGGATTCCTTGGGCGGCCTGGCTTCATGGAAACGATTTCTGCAGCACCCTACGTAAAAAAAGGAGAAGAGATGGCACTGACTACTGGAGAACAATGGACGCTCTATCTGCTGATGGGACAGCAGTATGTCAGGCAGGACCCTGTCACCCACCTGCCAATCTATATGAAGTCGCAATTCCGCACGGACGCCGAAAGCTTCGCGAACAAGGCTTTCGCGCAACACGACCCCAATTACATCGACACGGGGTTCCGGCAGGCGGTTCATGCCCTGAACTCCAACATTGACCTGAGTGCGATCCACAAGGTCACTGGCTTCGACGAACCCAGCCTGCACGCGGCCCTCGGCCTGCCGTATTCCGGGACCGGGCCCTGTCCGCCAACAGCGGACGGGCAGAGCATTTACACGTACCTGTCCAAACTGCCATGAACCGGCGCGAATTTCTGGCCGCCGCAGGGGGATCCGCGCTCGCTCCACCTGCGGGCGCCAGGTCGTGCCCCTGGACCTGGATCGCGCATTGGCAGGCCCCCCACGTGGTGGGGCCCGAGTTCGACGCTCCCTCCGCCGCGCTCACGAAAAGCAGGACATTCACCAAGGCGCCGGCGGACGGCGAGAAGGTCGTCGACTTTGTGCCTACCTGCTCGAAACCGGTTCCCCGGCCGCTATGGTCCGAGCTAAAGAAGGACAGGACGCTGCGGAAGCGGGTCACCGGCGATCTGAAACGCGCCTACCACAAGCTGCTGTGCAGGGACGATCGGGACCCGACCAGCTTGCTGCACCAGGCCTGGCTGCACGACTATTACTGCGGTCCGGATTCCCCGTTCCGCGATATTCACAACACCTGGGACTTCCTGCCGTGGCATCGCGCCTTTCTCTATTTCCACGAACGGATCGTGGCTGCCGCGTGCGGTAACCCGGACTTTCGCCTGCCGGTGTGGGACTGGGAAGCGGATCTGCGGATCCCCGAGTTCTATGCCAGCCTGGGCGTGCCCTCGTTCATCGACCCGCCCGCGCGCAAGCCCGCCATGGATCCAACCGTGCAGGCCATGTTCAGCGAGAGCGGGCTGCGCGCATGGCTGCTCAGCCAGGACTTCGCATCTTTTTGCGGCACGCCGGCGGCGGACGCGAACCCTCCCCGATGCAGCGCCGGGCCGCCTCATTCCGCCGTGCATATCTACGTCGTAGGCGGCTCGATGCAGCCCTCGGCGACCGCGGCCGGCGATCCGGTATTCTACGCGCACCACGCCAATGTGGACCGCTTCTTCGGATACTGGTTGAACCGCTACAGCACTTTCGAAAAGCCCGCGGAGTGGCTGGACCGCGCCTACTGCCTCTACGATGAACGGGGACGGCTGGTGCGGGTGCGGACCCGGCAACTTCTTTACGAGGGCCTGCTGGGGTACGCTTACCCGCGGGATCCCACGGTGTGCCTCTACGATTATCAGGCCTTCGACGCGGAGAAGAGCCGTCCACCTTTCGCCGCGGGGCTGCTGACCGGGCTGCTCACGGCGACGCTGGGCGCTGAACTGGGCGACGGGCCGCACACCGGCAACGAGGTCAGGGACCTGGTAAAAGCGATCGAGTCGGAGGGAGCCGGCCGCGCGCCCTCCCTGCCTGTGCGCATCCGGGTGAAACTGGCGCCGGGGACCGTGCAGGCCGGAATACTATACGAGTTGGTGGTCGCGAACGGGACGGACACAGCCCCGATTGGCGGCTTTGGAATCTTCGGACACCAGCATGCGAATGCCGCGGACGGCCGCACCCACGTGTTCGCCACGGGGAGCACCACACCGCGGGTTCTCCAGATCCTGGGCGCCAGCCAGACGCTCGACCTGCGGTACCGGGCGCTGAACGGACCGCCTCAGCTAACCCCGATCCGGCGCCAGGATGTGGAGGTATTCGAGATATTGGCGCCGCAGGGCGCTTTGGCCCTGGGACAGCAGTGGCTGGGCAATCTAAACCTGCATTTTTAGGGCGCGCGGCTCAGCCCTCAATGGCGATCTTCAGGCGCGTCCGGGCGGCGTCCCAATCGCGCTTGACGGTGCGCTCCGCTGCGCCGAGTAACACGGCGGTTTCCTCCAGGCTGTAGCCGGCGAAGTAACGGAGTTCCACCACCTGCGCCTGGCGCGGCGATTGGAGCTTGAGCTTTCCCAGGGCGCGGTCGACGGCCAGGATCTCGTCGGCGTCGGCCCCGGTGCGCACCAGTTGCCCGGTTTCTTCCACGCGTACCAGGCCGCCGCCGCGTTTTTCGCTGTGGCTGGCGCGCGCGCGATCCACCACGATCTGGCGCCTCACCTTGGCCACCAGCCTGAGGAAGTGATCGCGGCCGGCGATTTCCAGGCGCTCGGAACGACGGAACCGCAGATAGGCCTCGTGCACCAGCGCCGTGGGACTCAGGCTCTGGCCGCGCGGCTCGCCGCGCAGGCACTGGAGCGCGCGGGCGTGCAGCCTGGTATACAGGGCCTCGAAGAGGGCATTCTCGGCACCCTTGTCGCCCCTGCGCCAAGCCGCGATCAGCATGGTGATATCCCCGTCCGGCATTGAGAAGGATTATAACCCACCCCCCACACTTCCACGCACGGGCACGCGCGTGGGTATAATCAATAGCGTGAGAAGCCTAGCTCCCGTGCTGTTGTGTGTGGCCCTGACCGCCTGCCATCGCGACATCCGAAACGAAAACGCCGTGAAACAGGGGGTGATGGATTACCTGTCCACGCGGCAGGGCCTGAACATGGCCAGCATGAACGTAGCGGTGCAGTCGATGGTCTTCCGGCAGAACGAGGTGGATGCCACGGTGGTGTTCTCGCCCAAGGGATCGGGCCCGGCGCAGCCCATGAGCCTGCGCTATACCCTGGAGCGGCAGGGCGAGCGCTGGGTGGTGAAGCCGCGCGCCACGGGCGGCAATCCGCACGGGGGCGCGGGATCCAGTCCCCACGGCGAGATGGGCATGCCGCCGGCCAACGGCGGTGCGGGCCAATTGCCGGCCGGACACCCGGCCCTGCCGCCGGATAGCGCACCCAAATGAAGCGGGTGGCCATCCTGGGCGGAGGACCGGCGGGCGCGTTCGCGGCCGAGCGCCTGGCGTCGGCGGGCCTGGAAACGGTGGTCTTCGACGAGAAGCTCGCCTGGGAAAAGCCCTGCGGCGGTGGACTCACCTACAAGGCCTATCACACCTATCCGTTCCTGATCGAGAACAATACGCCCAAGCGGCTGGTCACCGAGACCATACTGGCGGCGCCGCGCACCAAGGCCGCCACGCTGCGTCTGAGCGAGCCGCTGCTGATCTATTCGCGCCTGGATTTGAACCGCATGATGCTGGAGCGGGCCGAGCGCGCCGGCGCGCGCATCGAAAAGGCGCGCGTGCAGGAATTGACCCGCACCAGCGCGGGCTGGCGGCTGCGCACCAACGCGGGGGCGCTGGACGCGGACTTCTGCGTGATCGCCACGGGCGCGCGCAATCCCCTGCGGGACTTCGGCACCGAGCTCACCGCCCGCGATTCGATGTCCGCGCTGGGCTACTACGTGGCGGGCGACCAGGCCCAGATCGACATACAGTTTCTGCCGCGCCTGGAGGGTTACATCTGGATTTTCCCGCGCTGCGGCCATCTCTCGGTGGGCATCTGCGGGAAGGGCGAACCGGCGGCGTCGCTGCGCAAGCGGCTGGAGGATTACATGGCGCAGCGCGGCATCTCCTGGAAGGGCGCGGCGTTTTACAGCCACCTGCTGCCCTCGCTCGAAACCGCGGCATGGCGCAGGAACCGGGTGGCCGGCGACCGCTGGGTGGCGGTGGGCGACGCGGCCGGCCTGGTGGACCCGGTGACGGGCGAAGGCATCTATTACGCGCTACGCTCGGCGGACCTGGCGGCCAAGGCGCTGCTTTCGGAAATCGGCGGCCTGGCGGAGAAGGTGCAAGCCTACCGGCGGATGTTGCGGCGCGATTTCGCGGCCGACCTGGAGTTCGGCTCGCGCCTGGCCAAGCGCGTATTTCTGGGGCGCTTCCTGTTCGGATCGGTGCCCGCGCGCATGGTGCAGTTCACGCGGCGCAGCAGCCGCTTCAGCGGCGTGATGCAGGACCTGTTCGCCGGCACGCAGCCCTACCTGGGCCTGAAGAACCGGTTGATGCGCAACCTCAACGGCAGCCTGTACGAGATCGCCATGAGCCTCGGTCTCGGCCGCCTGCTGCCCGGCAAAGCCCAACCATGAACCAGGCCCGCTCCGAAGCCGCATTTCAAAGAGCGCAGCAGGTGATTCCAGGAGGGGTCAACTCTCCCGTGCGGGCCTTTCGCGGCGTGGGCGGCGTCCCGCCGTTCATCGCCCGCGGCAACGGATCGCGGCTCTACGATATCGACGGCAACGAGTACATCGACTACGTGTGCTCGTGGGGGCCGCTGCTGCTGGGGCACTGCCACCCGGCCATTGTGGAAGCCGTGCGGCAGGCGGCGGAGACCGGCGCCAGTTTCGGCGCGCCCACCGAGCGCGAGGTGGAACTGGCGGAAGCCATCCGCGAGGCGGCGCCCTCGATGGAGATGCTCCGGCTCGTGAATTCCGGCACGGAGGCCACCATGTCGGCGCTGCGGGTGGCGCGCGGATTCACCGGGCGCGACCTCACCGTGAAGTTCGAAGGCTGCTATCACGGCCACGTGGATTCGCTGCTGGTGAAGGCCGGCTCGGGCCTGGCCACGCTGGGCATCGCCGATACGCAGGGCGTGCCCAAGGGCTTCACCGATACCACGCTGGCGCTGCCTTACAATTCCGTGGAGGCGGTGGAAGCGGCCTTCCGCGCGCACGGCGAACGCATCGCGGCGGTGATTGTGGAGCCGGTGGTGGGCAACATGGGATGCGTCCCGCCGCAGCCGGGGTTCCTGGAGGCGCTGCGCGAGATCACCGCCCGGCACGGTTCGCTGCTGATCCTGGATGAAGTGATGACCGGGTTCCGCGTGGCCTACGGGGGCGCGCAGGCGCGCTTCGGGATTCGCCCGGACATGACCACGCTGGGCAAAGTGATCGGCGGCGGCCTGCCCATCGGAGCGTACGGCGGGCGCGCGGATATCATGCGCCGGGTGGCGCCGTTGGGACCGGTATACCAGGCCGGAACGCTATCGGGAAACCCGCTGGCGGTGGCCGCGGGCCTGGCCATGCTGCGCGAGCTGAAAGCGCATCCGGAGATCTACGTCGAGTTGGAGGCCAAGTCGGCGGCTCTGGCCGCCGCCGCGCCCGCGGGCGCCCCCCCCCACCCCGGGGGGGGCCTGGTGCCGGGGGTGTTGACGGGCCGGCCGGTGGCCGCGTGGGGATGGGCCCAACGCGGGGGTACCGCGCGGGT
>VFSW01003342.1_pt1 | contig 24094 bp, 20 predicted proteins | sample 5358111 | NCBI WGS metagenome assembly VFSW01 (sample SAMN11554181, study PRJNA540505) | mine drainage metagenome | isolation source: sediment from site ElyBrook_90M | place: USA: Ely Copper Mine, Vershire, VT | collected 2017
GCTTCGAGCGGCTCACAAAAGGAAGCCCCCGGCTCTGCCGGGGGTAGTCTCACTTGACTGCTTTGTGCCGGCCCGCGCTCACATACATTTCAGACACAGGCCTCGCATAAGTGTTGCGCGCGGTTTCTTGACAGTCGATCTTTAGGTTGAGGAAGGGGAGGAGTTAGTTAGTCAAGAGACGGTTAAGTTATGCGCCGAAACGCGTACCTTCAAGAGCGCGCGAGAGCGCGGCGAGCGTTTCGATGGAGAGCGCTTCGGCGCGTGCCCGCGAGTCGATGCCTGCTTGAGCCAGTGCCGTCGCGATCGCCGCGGGAGCAATGCCGGCCGCGCGCAGGTTGTTCACCAGCGTTTTGCGCTTTTGCGCGAAGACTTTGCGGATGAATATCGGGAAGCTCGATGCTTCCACGCCGATCTCCGCAAAGCGCGGAGCGAATCGCCAGCGGAAGACCGACGAGTGAACGTCGGGCGGCGGCGAAAATGAGCTGGGCGGCAGCGTCAAGAGATTTTCGGCGGGCCCGTACATCTGCACCGTGACCGACAGCAGTCCGTAGTCGCGCGAGCCGGGCTGCGCCGTCACCCGGTCGGCGACTTCCCGCTGCACCATCAGGACCGCCTTGTCGAGCGCGGCGTGGCTGGCGGCAAGCTTGAGCAGGATCTGCGAGGTGATGTAGTAAGGCAGATTGCCGAAGATCAGCAGCGGCTGCCCGGCCTGGGCGGATGCGGCCGCAAAATCGAAGCCGAGCACGTCCTGCTGGTGAACGGTGAGCTTTTCCGCTGGAAATTGGTTGCGCAGATGAGCCGCAAGAGCCGGATCGAGTTCGACAGCGACGACATGCGCGGCGCGCGTGACGAGTGCCGAAGTGATGGCGCCCGCGCCGGGGCCGACCTCGACTACGGTGCGACCGGCAAGATCGCCCAGCGAGGCGGCGATGCGCTCGATGGCCTGCGCGTCGTTGAGAAAGTTCTGACCGAGGCGTGGTTTGGCGGGCATGGCTCTCTTGATGGTAGTTCAGGAAAGCGGCTCGCGTTACGGCTGCCTCCCCAGTTCTTCAGCTCTCCTTGCGGTAGAGCATGTCGCGCATCACGCGGCGGCGCTCGGCGTTCAGCCCGCTGTCCGCCTTCATTCCGCCGGCGTCCAAACTGGGCTTGCCTGCCTCGGCTTCGGCCTCTGGCGTGCTGCACTCCGGACAACGATTGGCGAAGCCGGGCTTGCCGGGTCGCAGTTCGAACTCTTCTCCGCAAAGGACACAGGTTTTGATCGGAAACGGCATGGCACACATAGAATAACGCCGATCCTCCCTGCCCGCGAGCAGGTGCGGGGCGCGCGTACCAGAGCGTGGTGCGTCCAGATTCCGGTCATTGCCCGCCGCACATCAAAGGAAGTATTCGAAGTCCGTCTCGATCTTCATGCGGCGATGAATCTTGAGAATGTGCCCTGAGCGCCGCGCCGGATTCAGCTCCACGTAGTTGCGCGGCCCCTGCCACAGGTAGCGCTCGCCGCTGAGCATGTCTTCGGCCTCGTAGGCGCGGTCTTGCGGAATCTCCAGCTCGTCCAGCGGCAGCGTCACGAAGCCGCTCTGCGTGTGGTGCGGGTCGAGATTGACCACCGTCACCACCAGGTTTGCGCGGTCGTCGGACTCCTTGCTGTAGCAGAGCAGTTGGTCGTTGTCTGTGCCGTGGAACTTGAGCGACCAGTCGTTTTGCAGGGCGGGGTTGCTGTTGCGGATGTCGTTGATGCGCGCGATCGTCGGGCGCAGGCTGTCGGGCCGGTCGAGGTCCCAGCGGCGGATCTCGTATTTTTCACTGTCGAGATACTCCTCGCTGCCGTGGCGCACGGGACGGTTCTCCTGCAGTTCGAAGGCGGGTCCGTAGATGCCGTAGTTCGAGCCCAGCGTGCCGGCCAGCAGCAGGCGGATGACAAACGCCGCCCGCCCGCCCATCTGCAGAAATTCGGTGAGAATGTCGGGCGTGTTCGGCCACTGGTTGGGCCGGAAGAACTCGCGCACCGGAGTCTGCGCCAACTCGGAGAGATACGCCGTGATCTCGGCCTTGCCGTTGCGCCATGGAAAGTACGTGTAGGACTGGCTGAAGCCGAGCTTGGCCAGCCGGTACATGATCTTGGGCCGCGTGAAGGCCTCGGCAAGGAAGATCACCTCGGGGTGGTCGCGCTTGATCGCGGGAATGGCCCACTCCCAGAAGGGGAACGCCTTGGTGTGCGGATTGTCCACGCGGAAGATGGAGACACCCTGGTCGAGCCAGTAATCGAAGACGCTCTTCAGCTCTTCCCACATGCCAGCCCAGTCTTCGCTCTCGAAGTCGAAGGGATAAATATCCTGGTATTTCTTGGGTGGGTTCTCGGCGTATTGAATGGTTCCGTCGGGCCGTTTGCGGAACCAGTTCTCATGCTCGCTTACATAGGGATGATCGGGCGCTGCCTGGAAGGCGATGTCCAGCGCAACCGACAGATCGAGGGCGCGCGCGGCGGCGATAAAGTGACGGAAGTCTTCGAGGGAGCCGAGCGCGGGATGGATCGACTTGTGTCCACCCCCTGCCGAACCGATGGCCCATGGGCTGCCCTCATCGCCGGGCTGCGACTCGGGATTGTTGTTCGGTCCCTTGCGGAAGACGCGGCCGATGGGATGAATGGGCGGCAGATAGACCACGTTGAAGCCCATGTCGGCAATGGCGGGCAGGCGCTTCTCGCAGGCGGCAAATGTGCCGTGCTTGCCTGGCTCCTCAGCCGTGGAGCGCGGGAAGAACTCGTACCAGGCGCTGAAGCGCGCGCACACCGGATCGACCACCAGCATGAATTCGCGGCCTGACTCCGTCGCGAAGCGCTTGTCGGGATAGCGAGCGACAAGTTCGTGCAGTTGCGCATCGGTGGCGTGAATGCGCAGGTCCTTCGCCTCAGCTCCGGAGCGCAGCACCGCGGCCCGCTGCAGCAGCCACGCGGCATCCGAGCCGCTCGCCCGCCTCGCAGCTTCCGCAACCAGGTCCGCGCCGATGAGGTAGTCGACCGCCGCATCGCTCTCCGCCTTGATGCGCTTGAGCAGATCGCGGCGCCAGGTCTCGAAGTGATCCACCCAGCCCTGCACCTTGAATCCATAACGCCCCAGCTCGCCCACGCGGAATGCGCCCGTCCAGCGGTCGTTGCCGTTCACGATTGCCAGCATCGGAATCTCGATCCAGTTGTCTGATCCCTCGCGATGCGCGAGCACGCAGGCGGCGATCGCGTCGTGGCCGTCGGTGAAGATGTCGGCTTCCACTCGCACCAGGTCGCCCACGGTGCGTTTTGCGGGGAAGAGCCCGTCGTCCACCGCGGGAGAGATGCCTTCAATCACTACGCGCTTGCGTCCGTCCGATTCGGTCACTGTCATGGGAATACTGTGTTCCTTCGTCGAGTTAGGCAACCAGGTTGAGCAGGCTCTCCGCAGTGAGCGCGGGGCCTGCGCGATTCGCAGCCGATGCGAGTTACGCGTCGGCCTTGTGTACCTCGATCAGGCGCCGGTAAAGGTCAATGGTCTGGTGGGCGATGGCGGTCCAACTGAAGACTTCTTCCACGCGGCGCCGGCCCGCTTCGCCGAATGCGCGGCACATTTCCGGGTTGTGTAGCATCTCGTTGATGCGCGAGGCCAGATCGCGCGCAAAAACCGCCGGATCGCTCGGGAAGCTGGTCACGGGGTCCTGGTCGAACGGCACCAGGTAGCCGGTTTCGCCCTCCACCACCACCTCCTTGATGCCCCCCGTGGCGCTGGCCACAACCGGTGCGCGGCAGGCCATGGCCTCAAGGTTGATGATGCCGAAGGGCTCGTAGACCGAGGGGCAGCAGAAGACGCGGCAGTTCGAGTAGAGCTGGATGGCCTCCTGCCTGGTCACCATCTTTTCAATCCACACAATGTGCGGGTGATGCTTGCGCGCCCCTTCCACCTTTGCGCGCAGCTCGGCGGCAATCTCCGGCGTGTCCGGCGCGCCTGCGCAAAGCACCACTTGCGTATCGGCGGGGAGAAAGTTAATGGCATCGACGAGGTGCGTCACGCCCTTCTGGCGCGTGATGCGGCCGACAAACAAAACATAGGGGATCGACGGATTGACGCCGTAGTCGATCAGCGCCTGTGTCTCCGCGGTCTTCTGATACTCCTTCAGATCGATGCCGTTGTAGATGACATGGATGCGCCGGGGATCGATGTCGGGATAGCCGCGCAGAATGTCTGCCTTGGTGCCCTGCGAAACGGCGATGATCGCGTCGGCGTCCAGCATCGCGGTCCGCTCCATCCACGAGCTCATCGCGTAGCCCGAGCCCAGTTGCTCGGCCTTCCAGGCGCGCAGCGGCTCCAGCGAGTGCGTGGTCATCACAAAAGGCATGCCGTAGAGCTTCTTGGCCAGGTAGCCGGCCATGGCCACGTACCAGGTGTGCGTGTGCACCACGTCGATGCCTTCCAGCGCCTTGATCTGCGTCAGGTTCAGGCTCAAGGCCTCCAGGGCTCCCTTGAACTTGCCGTCGGTACCGTCGGAGATCTCCGCCCACGGCTCAGCGCCGCGCACGTGCAGGTTGCCCTCGTCCGCCTGCTGCGGACCCCAGCAATGCACCTCGACCTCGATCTCCCGCGCCAGCTCGCGGCTGAGGTAATCGACGTGGACACCAGCCCCGCCATAGACCTGAGGAGGAAATTCGCGTGTAAACAAGCCAACTCGCAAAGGGGCTAACTCCTGCTGAATCTGATAATACCGTGCAGCGATGCGGACAGACGAGCCCAAAAAATAGCGCCCGGGCGCTGCTTCGGATGAGTGTACTTGCTGGGGGCGAGTGGTGCAAGATGCGCGAGGCGAGCCCGTGGGAGTTCGAGCCGAACATTTCCGAGAACGCCCAGGAGTTTCGCGGAAGGACCGCTTCAGAGGCTTTCTTGCCCTTCCAGTGGCGCGGGCGGTCCGGGATACATCCGTTTCACCAGCCACAGCACCGGCAGCCCCAGTAGGATCAGCGCGGTGCCCAGCAGAGAGCCTTTCAGATTGCTCAGGTAGCTGGAGATGAGCACGGCCGTGGCGCAGACCACGAACAGCGCGGGCAGCACCGGGTAGCCCCACACGCGGTAAGGGCGCGCGGCGTTGGGGCGGCGGCGGCGATAGATAAAAACCGTGGTCGCCGTGAGCATGTAGAAGAGCCATTCCGCGAAAACGGCCAGTCCAAAGTTGTCCTTGAATCCGATGAGGAACAGCAGCAGCACGGTCGAGATGAGGGCTTGGACGATCAGCGACGTGGAGGGCGACTGCCAGCGCTTGTTGATGTGCGCGAACTGGCGGAAGAAGAGGCGGTCGCGGGCGGCGGCGTAGGGGATACGCGCGCCGGACATGATGGTGCCATTCAACGTGACAAAGATGCTCAGGGCCATGGCGGCAGCCACGAAGCCCGCGCCGGCCGGGCCGGCGACGACAGTGAGCGCGGCCACGGCGGGGCGCTCGCTGGCGGCTATTTGTGCGGCCGGCAGAATGTACTGGATGGCCGCATTGGTGGCCATGAACAGGAAGCCGACGATGAACAGGCCGCCAATCAAGGCGATGGGCAGTGAGCGCTCCGGCTGGCGCACCTCGCCGGCCACCATGGTCAGGTCGTTCCATCCGTCGTAGGCCCAAAGCGTAGCGATCAGCGCGGCCATGAAGCCGGTGAGGCCTCCGACCGCATGCGGCAGCCTGGTGGTGAAGTTAGAGAGCGACCCGGAGTTCGCGGCAAAGCAAAGCCCGGCGACGATGAGGATCAACAGCACCTTGAGGATGGTGAAGAAGAGCTGGAAGTCCGCGGCCTTCTTGATGCCGAGATAATTCAGGCCGGTAATGAACCAGGTGACGCTGATGGCGAAGACCTGCGACCACAGCAGCGGGATGGGGCCGGGGACCGTGGTGCTGAGCCAGTGAAAGGCGGGGAAGAAGCCCAGCGTGCGCGCCAGGCCGATGGTTACGGCCGCGATCGAAGCCGGCTTGGCCACGGCGAACCAGGTCCACATGTAGAGGAAGGCTGTGGTGTCGCCGTAGGCGCCCCGCAGGTAGACGTACTCGCCGCCCGCGTAGGGCAGCATGGCGCCCAGTTCCGCATAGGTCATGGCGCCGAACAGCGACAGCAGCCCGCCGACGATCCAGGCAAGGTAGACCAGCGCGGAGGAACCGACATCCTGCATCATCTCGCGCGGAACCAGGAAGATGCCGCTGCCGATGATGGTGCCGACCACAATGGCCGTGGCCTGGCTCGCGCCCAATACGCGAGGCAGATCGGCGGGTTGAGGCGGTTGCGCGGCGTGGGACTGGCTCATGAGGTGAGGAGAGATTAGCACGATAGAGCGGCGGATTCGAGCGACAGGTTGCCGGATTCGCAGGCGTCACATGCGTGGGCACCTTTTCCTTTTGTCTGGCGCAGTGGACAAAAGGATGGGCAGAGGAGCTTCCGGGTGCGGAATACTTAAGTACACACTTGACAATTGATCGGAAGTATTGGATATTCAAGTCACAGCTTAAGTATTTCAGGCTTTCAAGGAGGTCAACCATGGAAAAATCAACTACCATTCACAGCACGTTCGTCATCGAACGCAGCTATCCCGCCACGCCGGAGCGCGTCTTCGACGCCTTCGCCAACCCCGAGAAGAAGCGCCGCTGGTTTTTCGAGAGCGATCACCATGAACTGCAGCACCACGAACTCGACTTCAAGCAGGGCGGTGTGGAGCGCGCTCGGATGAAGTTCGGGCCGGGCACTCCGATCGCCGGCAAGACCATTACCAACGACACAACCTACCAGGACATTCAGCCGGGCCGGCGGATTGTGACGACCTACCGGATGAGCATGGACGGGAACCCCTTCTCCGTGTCTTTGGCGACCATCGAGCTTCTGCCCTCGGCAGCCGGCACTGACCTGATCCTCACCAACCAGGGGGCATACTTTGAAGGTGCGGACGGCCCGGAGATGCGCAAGGGCGGTTGGAACTCCCTGCTCGACAAACTGGCCAGGGAGCTTGCCCGCTAAACCCAGAGGCGTTGCGGAAAGGCGCGGCGTGCGTGGAAGCAGCGAAATGACGCAAAGAAAAAAGCTCGACGCCGGTCGCGTCTTCCACGCCATTGGGGACGCGACGCGCCGGGCCATGCTGGAGCGGCTGAGCGGTGGGCCCATGTCGGTTTCGCTGCTCGCCAGGCCGTTCCGGATGTCGTTGGCTGCCGTGGTGCAGCACCTGCAGGTACTCGAGGAAGCGGGCCTCGTGAAGACTGAGAAGGTGGGCCGCGTGCGCAGTTGCCGCGTTGACTCCGCGGGCCTCAACGCCGCTGCGCAATGGCTAGCCGCGCGGCGGCCGGAGTGGGAGCGGAAGCTCGACAGGCTGGGGGAGTTGCTGGCCGAACCGGAGGAAGATCGATCGTCCCGATGAAGCCGGCGACCTGGGCGCTCCATGGCTCGCTTTGGGGGTTCACTCCATCCGCACAGCCGGCGAAGCGCCTAGTACCAATACTTCAGCCGCGCCCAGTCCTCGGCGTAGCTCTTCTTCCGATGCCGCAGCCAGAAATAATGCAGGTGCTCGAAGTCCATGGTCCACGCGGCGTCGAAGGGACCCAGGTCCACCACCTCCGTGTAGTCGTTCGCGTAATCCTTGGCGTCTCTGCCCAGCGTGAGCATCGATTCACCGGTGTAGTTGTTCCAGCCCCAGTAGAAGTAGTTCTGGTGCCCGCTGATGGCCGGCGGCAGCCCGTAGGCCGGACCCAGAATGTTCACCGCGCTGGCTTCGCCGTAATTGCCGCAGATGATGCCGGTGTGTGCGCGCACCTCCGGCGGCAGCGCGTCATAGCGCGTCGCAAACCCCTCCACCATCTGTGGCCAGCCGAAGCGGTCTGACAAAATCTGCGGCAACGGGCTGGTGAACTTCTCCGATCGGCCTCGCTGCGGCGCAAACGGCGCGGTGTATGCCGCATACCGTGCGGGCGGCAGCAGGCTCAGCACGATCGGCCCGGTGGCGAAGCACATTCCGAGGATGAAGCTGGTGCCGTAGGCCACCAGCGGCCACTCGCGACGCGTCAGTTGCGCAAAGGCCGCCGATCCGGCGGCGAAGAGCACCGGGTAGATCGGCGCCACGTAGTAGTCCTTGGCGTGCATGGCCATCATCATGGCCAGGAACAACAGGTAAGTGAATGGAACGAAGCGCCAGGGTCGTGCCGCGCGGGCATAGGCCAGCCAGACCAGTCCGCCCACCCACAACGGCGCGGTGGAGAAGATCAGAATTGTGACCTGCTCGATGAGGAACGCCAGCGGGGGTAGCTTGACGTTCTTGTCGGAGTGGGAAACCGCCGAGAGAAACTCGTAGGTGGGGAAGTGGTGGACCCATTGCCAGAGGAAGTTAGGCAGGGCCAAAAGGGCCATCAGGCCCACGCCAGCCGCGCAACCTCGAGTGAAGAGGATGCTCCGCTGCGGGCTGATCAACAGGCCTGCCAGCAGCGCAATGAGGAAGAACACCGTTCCGTGCTTGTTCTCAATGCCCAGGCCCGCCAGCAGGCCAAAGATCAGCCAGGCGCGCGGGCCGGAAGAGCCGTCGGCGATGCGCAGCACCACCAGCAGCGAACCCATCCAGAAACAGGGTTCGAACGCGTTCATCGAGAGGTAGCTGCCGGTGCCGAGGAATACCGGTGCGGCCAGAATCCCGGACATGGCCAGAAACTGCGCGCTGCGCCGCCCGCCTAGTTGCCAGGTGATGAGGCCGGTCAAGCCCACCATCGCGCCGGTCGCCATGAAGCTGAAGGTGCGGATACCCGTGGGCGACAGGCCGAACAGGGTCTCTGCCACGCGCGCCTGCAAGGCCACCAGCGGTGGCTGATCCACGTAGCCCCAGGCCAGGTGGCGGCCGCACATCAGGAAGTAGAGCTCGTCGCGGAAGTAGCCGTAGCCCAGGTGCATGCCCCACAGCGAGGCGGCAAAGTGGACAAGGAAAGTAAGCCCGGCAAACAGGCCGGCCAACAGAAGAGCGGGGCGCAACGGCGTTCGCATGGAAAAGGGCGAAGGGGATTGCGTCAAGCGTTGGCTCCTGATTGTAATGGCTCTTTTACCGGGGTATTCTCTTCAATCGATTGTACGGGTTGCGGCCGGGGAGGGTTCTGCGCACCGGGACGTCGTCTGCTTTATCCCGTTGCGATCGCCGGTTGCAATTGTCCTCGCGGGGCAATCGGCGCCGCGCCGGCTTCCGCTCCAAACCGGGCCCGACGGGTTCAATTCGAGTAGCCCCGCGCATTTTCTCCCTAAGGTGATCCAAAACACTGACCAGTTGCGCGCCGCGCGCATACAAATGCTTCTGGCTTTGCCCTTCGAAGAGCCGTCGCGCGCGTCGTCTCTGCCGCCTGCGACACTGCACACCCAGAGGCACAGAGTCTTGGCGCCGAAGGTGTGTTCGAAGGTGCGTGCGGTTCAGGGAGCCCGAAGCCGGCCCCCCTCCTCCGCGCCGAAGAACGTGGCGCATGTCCAAAGGAGAACCTATGCACATTCATTCAATAGCAAACTCAAACTCCAGCAGGCTACCGCTGTTGATTGCCGCTGCCATCGCGCTGGCGCTCGCAACCCACTCCGCCGCACAGCAGACGGCCGGCCCCGCCGCCGGTCCCGCGCCGGCTAAGTTGGTGCGTGTAGCCATCGAGGACCAGCCCAAAGTCCCGGCCGCTTCCGGCCGCCAGAACTACGCTGCCTATTGCGCGTCCTGCCACGGCGTCACCGGCAAGGGCGACGGGCACGCCGCCGCCGGCCTCAAGCAGAAGCCAACCGACCTGACGCAGCTTTCCGCGAAGAACAACGGCAAGTTTCCCTGGGGCGCGGTGAGCAACGTGCTGGAGAGTGCCGGAGACCGGCCTGACCACGTGTCAGCGGCGATGCCCAACTGGTGGCAGGCATTCAGCGCCCAGGATCCGGGCAATCCGACCAAGTTTACGGCCAGCGTGCGGGTGCACAACCTGATCAGCTACTTGAAGAGCTTGCAGGCCCCGGCTCATTGATTGAGCCGCAACTCGGAATGAACGAGCGGCGTGCCCGGCCGCGCAAGCGGCCGCACCGGGCCTGCCGGCTCTCCCATGCCGCGTTCCGCAGGGTCCCGACGATCACGCAGGATTCAGTTCAGAACAAGCCGCTTTGGCATCGATCAAAAAACGCTCCAGCCGACGTCGGCGTGTGCCGGGACTCATCCCGCGTGCCGGGCTGGAGATCAGGGAATGCCCTCGCTTGAATGCGTAGCCGAAAGACAGAATTGGGCATGGACGCCCCTGCCGACCGAGTTGGCCTGAAAAGTCACCAGCACGGCCTGTCTTTCGAGCCTGCTTCGAGTGTGCCGCACAATTCGGGTCGGCGATCTCAACGCGGCGATTCTTTGCTCTGCCCGCGTCCGCAGTATTGTCGGCTACGGGCCTGGTCTTTCCATAGCCCCTGGCTGAGAGGCGAGGCAACTTGAGATGTGGGCCAACGGCCACGCTACTGCTTCACCAGCTCCACGCGCCGGTTCAACGACCGCCCATCTTCGGTATCATTCGATGCCACTGGCGCGTACGGACCATCCCCATACGGCGCAAGCCGATCTGCCGCCACACCGTATTGGCTGGTCAACGCCTGCACCACCGCCGCCGACCGGCGCTTTGACAGATCCATGTTTGACGCCAGCCCGCCCACGTTGTCCGTGTGCCCCACCACGTACACCTTCATCTTCGGGTCCTGCTTCAGCATCTTTGAAATCTGTTCCAGCGCCGCCTTCGACTCCGGTTTCAAATCCGCCTTTGCCGTGTCGAACAAATCCCGTTCACCACCATGTGTCCGTTCGTTGCCAGCCCGGAATCCAGTGCCGCCGCATCCGCCACCACCTCCTGCTTCAGTTCCGTCTGCGTCAAAATTGTCTCTGAATAGTTATAGCCCCAGTCGATATTGACCAGCACATAGGTCTTTCCCATGTGCGCCGTGAAAATTCCCCCGGGCCCCGTGTCGTAGTCGAAGCTGTATCCCGCGGTGCGCAACGCCGTGTTGAGGTTCCGGACCACCTGCGGCTTGCTTGCCGTCCTCGGAAACTGGTAGATGATTGTGTCGAGCGCCCCCCTCCAGGTGCAACTGGGGCTTGTTCGTGATCGGAAAGTCGTATGCGTCGTCGTCTTTATGCGTGCACGCAGCAATGTAGCTTCCCGGGAATCGCGTCAGGATCGGTGAATCCTTGCAGCCAGTCGCATCATTTTGCGCCCATCCGCCAACCGTGCATACCATTTCCACTGCCACTGCCAACGCCAAAAAAGCTCTCTTCATGACTTCCTCCAATGGTTTGTTTTCGCCACGACTCAAGAAACGGAACAAGTTGTATGGTCTTGTCCCTGGAGTCCGTATCCCACAGCAGAATGTACTTCGTAGTCGCTGAACTTGGAACTCGGCAGCGAACCATGCCAGGGAAAATCGCCCGCGTTAGGGTTGACTGGCTACGGCGTCGCGGATGGCGCAGTGAGCGTGAACGTGAAGGGCATCGGCGCAATCTCAACGATGTCCACTGAAGTGCGTTCCGGGCTGGAGTCGGTTTCGGCCTATGCCTCTACCCCGTCTTTCTGGTGGTGAAGAAATAACTCGATTCCTCCCGCAGACCACTCATGCACTGCGGGCCAGCCGTTGGCGAGGAAGGCCGGCTTGACAATGGCCCAAACGGCTAAGGGCGTCGTTGCGCCTGCAAAGGTGACTGGAAACCGCTATTGTTTTCCGCGTACACCTTGCCAACCCCGTCCATTCCCCGACCTCCTAGCGGCGTCTGCATTTCGGTCCAGGTCTCATTGGCTATGCGGTACGGCTTGCCAACTTTGTTGAGGAAGCTGAGTTCAGCCGGGATCGGCTGCTCCTGCGCCATGAGCGGAAGGGTCGTGAAGGCAAGCAACGCGGTAATGACCGCGAAGCGCAGACAGGACGCAGCCGCCCCAAAGAGCGAAACAGCAAGCTGGCGCATGTTCACCTCAGAAGTCTGGAAGACAAACACACGCGTCGCGTTTTCGGTTTGTTTCTTGCAGTTGCGCCCAATTTGATTTGTAACGGAGAGACGCCAGGGGTTTATCCATTCCCCATGCAGCAACGTTAACGGTTGTTAACCGCCCTGCGTCCTCACCGCCCCGGCCGCGGGTGCGAGGCCGTGCTGCCCTCGGTCATCCCCAGTGCCCACTTAATTGCTTCAAAGTACATCTTGCGCACATCGGGATCGTTCCATGAATCCTCGGTGTGGCCGAGCGTTGAGTAGAAGACGCGTCCCTTGCCGTACATCTTGCTCCACGCCACAGCGAAGTCGTGGTCGGTGCGGTGAACGCGCGGGTTATTCTCGTAGTTCAGCTTGGTGGGGTCCAGGCTCAGCAGCACGTTGACCTTGTCGCGCGACCAGGCCTTGGGCTGATAGATCTCGTCGTACTTCACAAAAGCCGCGGGAAAGTGCCGTACCGCCGGGAAATTCGGGTCCTCGTTGATGATGGGAGCGCTGAAGGTCATCCACGGATGCTGGTCGAACCAGCCGCCGATCATCTCTCCGTACTCCGGCCAGGTGTAGTTGGTGTCCATTGCGGCGTGAATGCCAACAAAGCCCTTGCCGTCTTCCTTGATGAATGACAGCATGTCGGCCTTCTGGCCGTCGTCCATCTGCAATTCGCCGGTGGTGCTGGCAAACACCAGCAGGTCGAAGTAGTCGAGGTTCTTGGCGTTGTTCTCCAGCTTTTTCTTGGTGAGCAGTTCCGTGTCGGTGCGCATGGTCGTGTCCCACAGCCCGCTCTCCTTGCCCATGTTGAAGACCGCGGCCATGGCCGACGAGACGGAGTCGTGTTCAAAGCCCTTGGTTTGCCCGATCACCAGCACGTGCTTCAGGTGAATCTCCTTGGCGTGCGGCGGTGGCGGCGTGCCGCCGGCGGCAGACTGCGCCATGGCGCCATTGCTGGAGCCGAGCAGGGCCAGGCCGAGCAGGGCGGGGAAGAGACGGCGGAGGTTTCTGATGGTGTGCATGGTTTCTCCTTGTGTCGATCGGGTTCTCCGGCCCTGGCACGGCAATCGTCGGCACAGGGTCGGCTGCGCACGCTGTCCAGTGGCGTGAGGGTGGAGTTTTCAGGCTCCCGGCCCTTGCGCCACAAAAAAGCGGCTGGATGCTCTCCCGGCGATTGTACGCGCCATGGCCGGGTCGAGGGCAGGACAAGTGATCGAGATCACCGGCAGCGAGGTTCGAGCGGCCTAGAATTCTAATGCTCGAGACGATCCAGGCGTGGCACGGGTGGATGGTATGAGAGAGGCTCCGGCAGTTCCCGCTTCGTGGGTCAAACCGGGGCGTCCGGTCGTCTGTTCTCTGCCAGGCCCGGAGCCGGATGCTCTCGACCTTGAAGGAGGGCCATCGTATGGAAGGTCACTGTTCAAAATGTGGAGCGCGGCAAGAGACGGGGTGGAAGTTCTGCCCCCAGTGCGGAGCCGCAGGCGTGGTCGAGGTCCAGGCAAAGGCCGAGCCGGAACAGCCGGAAAAGTCCTCGGCGCCGGGCGCATTCGGCGGACTGCTCTTCGGAATGCTGGCCGTGCCGATCCTGGTGATCGTGGGCACCATGCTCTGCCTCACCGGTCTGGGCGCCATCCTGGGAGTCCCCATGATTCTGGCCGCCGTGTTTGCGCCGCTGGTCGGGCCAGTGATCGGCATGGGCGCGCTCAAGGGCAAGTGCCCCTGGTGCGGCATCTCGGTCAGCAGCGTGGCCAACAAGAAGGACTTCAACTGCCACGGCTGCGGCAAGCGGATTCACATTAGCCACCGAGAGTTTGTGGCTGCCGCCTGACGGCAGAGGGGAATGCGCGGCCGGCCCGTCCCCGGGAAGGGCAGTTGCGTGGGAGCGGCATCCCTGCCCCTCAGCGGGCCGCGCGCGGCAGGGGCTGTTGCGCCTTCCGGCCTGCGGCCTCCGCATGGATGCCTTGGCTCGCGGCCTTCCAGGGCATGCGAACCCCGGTTTTGGCCAGTACGCGGCTCGGCGCACTTGACTTGGGTGGCCCCAGGCCGCAGGCTGCGCGGGCCATCCGCCGGATCACCGACGCAATGGGCAGGTCCTGGTCCACCGGCGGGACGCCGCTGGTCTCCATCTGCCGCACCGCCTTGAAGTCGTTGGGAATCTTCCACCCCACCGGGCGGGTCAGCGCCTTGTTCAGGTGCTCATCGGTCAGGCCCAGGAAGCGCGACTGATGGCGGTTGATCACGATTTCTAGCTTGGGGCAGGCGTCGCCCGAGAACTGCGTAATGAGCCGGTTGGCATTGCGCAACTCGGGAATGCCCACCTGCGTCACCAGGTAGGTGGTCGCGTCCACATCGAACAGGTGCATCTGCCGCAGGTCGATCTTCTTGCCGGCATCCACGACCACATTGTCGAACTCCTGCCGGGCCGCGGCCAGCAGCTTGCCGATAGCCTCGTTAGTAGGCCTGGCGGCGGGTATGCGCGCCGGCGCTGCCAACACCGACAGGCCCGTGCCGTATACGGTCAGGTACCTCCGCAGCAGGCCCCCGTCAAGCCGGGCAGCGTTTTCCAGTGCGTCCACCGCCGAGCCTTCCGGGTTGATCCCCAGGTTGCGCGCCGCATCGCCAAGGTGAAAGTTGAGATCGATCAGCAGGGTGCTCTGGCCCGACTCCTGGGCCACCGCGACCGCGAAGTTCGTGGCCACCGTGGTCACCCCCACGCCGCCCTTGGAGCCGAAGAAGACCAGCAGGTGGCCCTCGGTCCTTTTCTCCTCGGGCGCGGGCTGGCGATGGGCGGCAACCCAGTGCAACGCCTTGACGATCGCCTCCTGCTTGAAGGGCAGAATGAAAAACTCGCGCGCCCCGGCGCGCATGCTGCGCAGCATGAGCCCCGGATCGGCGCGCTCGGAGAAGACCATGGCGATGGCTGCATCGCCATGGCACACCTGCCCCACCACCGCGATGGCGCCCTCCGGATCGGCGTCCAGATCGATCAGCACAATGTCGAAAAGCGCCTCGCGAAGACGCCGCACCTCGTCAGTGTTGAACGGATGAGCCGTGAACTCGCGGACCTGCACGTTGCCGCATTTGGCCAGCGCCCCGGAGGCCGCAATGCGGTGACGCCTGTCGGAGCTGACCACCGCAATGGACAACGCCGCATTGTGCGTAAAGGCAGGAAAACAAGATGAAGGCAACATGGCCTGATCGCGGCTCCGATCGCTGTGCCCCGCCGCAAATCTGCGGCGCGGGAAAATGCTCTTTCACGATCTTTATCGGTGCCGGAGCTTCGAGCTTTAGATTCCTGGATCGAAAATCGTAAACAGAGATACAACAACAAACGGGCAGTAACATCATTTATTAAGCGCGAGGACAAAGCAGCCGGAAATTCGGAGGTGAGGTGCAATTTGATTGTCACCAACAATGGTCTCCTGGCACAGAAGATGCTTACCTGAGTCAAGCAGACACTTCGCTGGATCCAGATGAAATCAATAACTCGCGGATGCCTGACTGTCGCAAAGTGGAGAAGATGAGCAACACCGCCGTCGACTGAGGGTACGCCGCCAAGCTCCAGCCGGCCAAGGCGAGAAGCAGCGACCCTGCAAGCGTGCGTCTGAACGTGTGTCTTACCTCGATCTCCCTCTGGACGTTCTCGCGTGGACGTTGACGCACGCAAGCAACGCCTCAACCGGATGAATGGAAGAGAAGTGCGCAGGCAGCCTTTCTTTGCGGCGGAATGGTAGATTGAATTCAGAGTGAGTCAACTAAGCAGGATCCCTGGGGTGGCGAAAGCAGCAGGTCAAGAGGGGAACGGTCAATGGGATTGAACACGCTGGACCTGGTTGTGATCGTTGCCTATCTTGCCGGAGTCACTCTGTTCGGGCTGCGCTTCCGGCGGAAGCAGCGGACCCTGAAAGACTACTTTCTCGCGGATAACACGATTCCCTGGTGGGCCATCTCGCTTTCGATTGTTGCGGCAGAGACCAGCACGCTGACCATCATCAGCGTTCCCGGTCTGGCCTATGAAAAGGATTTTCGATTTCTTCAACTCGTCATCGGATATATTGCCGGACGCATCCTGGTAAGTGTTGTTCTCATCCCGCAGTATTTCCGCGGACGGCTGGTGACGGCCTACCAGTTGATCGAGCGCCGCTTCGGCGGCAGGCTGCGATCGCTGACCGCGGGGCTGTTTTTGTTGACGCGCGCCGGGGCCGAGGGCGTGCGAGTGTTTGCAGTGGCGATCGTGATTCGCATTGCACTGGGCGGTCTTCTGGGCGGCTTGAGCGACTATCAGCGCGATGTTGCCGCCATCGGCATTGTTACGTTATTGACGCTGATCTACACCTTTGAGGGAGGCATGGCCGCGGTCATCTGGACCGATGTGGTTCAGCTTACGATCTATGTGGCCGGAACGCTGGTGGCCGCAACATCCATTCTGCATGTTGTGCCGGGAGGATGGGGTACGATTCACATAGTTGCCGGCCAGGCGGATAAGTTCAGAATGTTTGATACCTCCTGGAATCCCTCGGCGACCTACACTTTATGGTCGGGAGTGATTGGCGGCATTTTTCTAACCATGGCGAGTCATGGAACGGATCAACTGATTGTGCAGCGGCTGCTCTCCGCGCGCAGCGAGCGACAGGCAAAGATGGCGCTGATCTCGAGTGGCGCAGCGGTCCTGCTTCAGTTTTCTCTCTTTCTCCTCATCGGCGCGATGCTATATGTGTTTTACAAGTTCTATCCGCCTGCGACGGCTTTTACACGGACGGACACGATCTTCCCAACCTATGTGGTTACCCGGCTGCCGCATGGGGTGGGCGGACTGCTGATTTCGGCGATCCTGGCGGCGGCGATGTCGAACCTGAGCGCGGCGCTGAATTCGCTGTCGTCGACAACCATCGTGGACTTTTATGCGCGGATAGCACCGCAGTCGAGCGAGGAGCGGCGCGTGCGGCTTTCGCGGTTCGCCACCCTCGGGTGGGGAGTGCTGCTGTTCGGGCTGGCGCTGCTGGCGCGGCAGGGAGGAAGAGTGCTGGAGATGGGCCTGTCGATTGCGTCGGTCGCCTATGGATGCCTGCTTGGCGTCTTCCTTCTCGGGGTGCTGACCGAGCGCGCTTCCGAAGAGGGGGCGATGACTGGAATGCTGTTTGGATTTGTGCTGAATCTGTATCTGTGGCTTTTTACCTCGGTCCCATTCACTTGGTACGTAGCCCTGGGAAGCATTGCAACCTTCGTGGTGGGCCTCGGAGCGAGTACCATGCTGCCGCGGGCGAACTGTTCGCAAACAACTCTCGAATCGGTATAAGGCAGATAGAACAATGGGTAAGAGACGTGTTACTGCTCAGGAGATGAAGTTACGCGCCATGTTAGCAGCCGCTTTGCGTGTATTCTGCTTCGCGGCCGTCATGAGCTGCGTTCTTGGCGCGGCCGCGCTCGCGCAGGGGTCGCATGGCGCGGGGGATGGCAGATTCAGGACGGTGGACGCCATTATCGAAAGGGCGGTTGCGGAAGGAAACATCCCGGGCGCGGTGCTCGTGATTGGGCACAACGGCCAGATGATCCATCGCCAGGCATTCGGGTCGCGGTCGCTGGAGCCTGCGCGCGAAGCGATGAAGGCGGATACGATCTTCGACCTGGCTTCGCTGACCAAGTGCATTGCCACTGCAACCTCAGTGATGCAGTTGCTTGAGCAAGGGCGCATCAGGCTGAACGATTCCGTGGCCACGTATCTGCCGGAGTTCGCGCAGAACGGCAAGAAGGACATTACGATTCGCGATTTGCTGACGCACTACTCCGGATTGGCCCCGGACCTGGACCTTAAGTCGCCGTGGTCGGGACGCGAGGCGGCGTACCAGATGGCCATGCGCGAGAGGCCGACGAATCCGCCGGGGTCGCAATTCGTTTATAGCGACATCAACTTTGAGACGCTGGGATTTGTGGTGGAGAAGATCACGGGCGAGCCGCTAAACGAGTACGCGAGCGCACATATCTTCAAGCCGCTGGGGATGAAGGATACCCGCTTTCTGCCGCCGAAGGAGTGGACGCCGCGGATTGCGCCTACGGAGTTCGATGAGCAGGGACACATGTTGCGCGGGACGGTGCACGATCCGACAGCGCGGCGCATGGGCGGCGTTGCGGGACACGCTGGATTGTTTTCGACGGCTGACGACCTGGCGCTCTTTGCTGAGGATTTGCTGAGCGGATTTACGGTGTTGAGCCGGCCCGCGGTGGAGAAGATGTCGTCGCCGCAGCAGCCGCCGAATGGCACAGTGCTGCGCGGGGTGGGATGGGATATCGATTCGCCTTTCTCGACCAATCGCGGCGAACTGCTGCCTGTGGGTTCGTTCGGGCACACGGGATTTACGGGGACATCGCTGTGGATCGATCCGGTGACCGACACTTACATCATTCTGCTCACCAACGCGGTGCGTCCGCATGGTGGCAAGTCGACGGTGGCGCTGCGATCGAAGGTGGCAACGGCGGTGGCAGCGGAACTGGCGCTGACTGTAAGCGAACAGGACAAGTTGCGGATGGCGCGCACAACCGGGTACAACGAACTGATGCCTGCGGCTCGGCGCGTGAGTGCCCGCAACGGCGACGTGAAGGCGGGCATCGATGTGCTCGAGGCGCATGAGTTTCGCGAGCTGCACGCGGATGCGAGTCATCCGGTGCGCGTGGGGCTGGTGACCAATCAAACCGGGATCGATGCGCGTGGAGAGCGGACGGTGGACGTGCTGGCGCGCGCGCCGGGAGTGAAGCTGGCAGCTATCTTCAGCCCGGAGCACGGCATTCAAGGCAAGCTGGACACGACAGAGATTGGTAACTCGAAGGATGGAGCTACAGGTGCGCCGGTTTACAGCGTGTATGGCGAGACGGATGCGAAGCGCCGGCCTTCGAGTGCGGCGCTCAGTAGCATCGACGTGGTGGTGTTTGACATACAGGACATCGGCGTTCGGTTCTACACGTACGAAAGCACGCTGGGATACTTTCTGGAGGCCGCGGCCAGAGCTGGCAAGGAGATCGTTGTGCTGGACCGGCCCGATCCGATTGGCGGCGGATATGTGCAGGGCCCTGTGGCCGATGCGGACAGGGAAGCGTTTGTGAGTTACTGGCGGACTCCGGTGCGGCATGGGATGACCATAGGCGAACTGGCCAGGATGTTCAACGCGGAGCGCGCGATTGGCGCGAGGCTGACGGTGGTTCCGATGCAGGGCTGGATTCGCGGCGACTGGTTCGACTCGACCGGTGAGTTATGGGTGAATCCATCGCCGAACATGCGCAGCTTGACCGCCGCGGTTCTTTATCCGGGGATCGGGATGATCGAGGACTCGAATGTCTCGGTGGGGCGAGGGACGGATACTCCGTTTGACTTAGTGGGCGCACCGTGGGTAAAGGCGCAGGAGCTGGCCAGATATCTTAACGGCCGCGAGATAGCCGGGGTGCGCTTTCTTCCTGTTGCGTTTACGCCGGATAGCGCAAATTATGCGCATGAGAAGTGCGGCGGCGTGCAGATTGTTGTTACCGATCGCAACCTCCTGGACGCGCCGGAGCTGGGCGTTGAAGTTGCCGCTGCCTTGCAGACGCTCTATCCGGGCGCCTACAAAGTTGCCGGCCTGGATACGCTGATGGTGAACAAGTCGAGCTTGGATGCGATTGCCGCAGGCGAAGATCCGCGCCGCGTGGCGGAGCAATGGCGGGATGGGCTGGAGCGTTTTGAGGCGATGCGGACAAAGTATCTGCTCTATTGAGCGATGACTGCATTGGACGCAGATTGAACCGCATTGTGGTTCAGAAATACGTCTGCACGATATCGATCACCTGGTAGTCGGCATTCAGGACTGCAATCGTGCGCCATTTGTCGAAGGTCAGGCACGGGTGGGAGATGTCGAAGGCGATCATGTCGCCGACGCGAAGGTTGTCTTTGGGGCCAATCTGCAGGAATGCGTGCTGGTCCATCATCTTTGTCACTTGCCACTGAGAGGGAGCTCTCTGCGGAGCGGCGGTGCCCGGCCGGTAGTGGAGCGCGGGGCAGGGGAAACCGGAGTCGAATGCGGCGTCGCGCTTGCCCATGCCAATGATGGCTTTTTCCGTTTCCGGAATGGATTGGACGCAGGCCCAAATGTGCAGGGCGGGTTCGAGGCCGGAATGCATGCGCTGGGCGATGGGGTTGTGTTCGAGAATCCGGGCCTGGGCCTGGCGATAGGCGCCAACGTCGTGAGTGAGATAGCAGCCCGGGCGGAGGACGATTTCAACGGCGTCTCCGAACCCGGCTGAAGAGAAAACTTCGGCGACGACGTCGTACCATGCAGAGCCCGCGCCGGAGAGGAGAATGGGAGCGCGCTGAAAGCGGGATTCCGCGGCCAGACTACGCGTGACCTCGACCGCGCGCAAAAGGAAGGCGCGGATGGAGGATTCGTCGTTGAGGACGCCCTCGTAGATCTCGACGCCATTGAGGGCCATGGCGTGCTTCCAACGGGACAGCGCGGTGAGAACGGACTGCAATTGAGCATCGTTGCGAACGCCGGTGCGGCCGCCCTCGACTCCGAGTTCGATCAGGACGTGGAGGGTCAGGCCGCGTGGCGCGAAAAAGGCGCCGAGCTGATCGACGAGGTCGGCTGAGTCGACCAGGCAGTAGAACTCAAACTCGGGATCGGAGAGCAGGCGGGCGATGGTGGCCATATTCTGCTGGCCGACCAACTGGTTGGCCATGAGGATGCGGCGCACGCCGTGTACGTACGCGACGTTGGCCTGATGAGCGGTGGCGAGGGTGATTCCCCAGGCGCCGGAGTCAAGTTGCATCTGGAACAGGCGCGGGGCCATGGTGGTCTTGCCGTGTGGCGCGAGCTTCATGCCGTAGGCGGCGATGAATTGACGCATCCATTGCAGGTTGTGCTGCAGCTTGTCTTGATACAGGACGGCTGCTGGAAGGCTGAGATCTTCACGCAGAAGGTTCCAGTTGAGCAGGGCGATTTCTGCGGGAGAGTGCGTCCGGCTGAGGAAGCCCAGGCCCTTGTTGAGCGGGGAGACTGTGTGAAGAACCTCGGCAGGAATGGCGTGATTGCTCGGCAACGAATGCATCTCCTGGAGCTTTCCGAATCCGATCGGAATAAGTGTGGAACGGGCAGCATGAATAGTCTATATTCTGAACGGGCACATATGCTGCGTTGCGACACCCTGATACGAAATGCGAGCGTTCTCGACGGCAGCGGAAGAGCCGCGGAGCGCGTGGATGTTGCTCTTTGCGAAGGAAGGATTTGTGCGGTCCGGGCAGGGCTTGCGTGCGCGGCGGATGCGGTGACCGATGCGGCCGGACTGACGCTTGCGCCTGGGTTCATCGATGTTCATACGCACGACGACATCATTTTGATCCGTAATCCGGCGATGCTGCCGAAGCTGTCCCAGGGCGTGACTACGGTAATCGTTGGCAATTGCGGCATCAGCGCGGCGCCGGTGAAGCTGCGCGGCAATCTGCCGGATCCGATGAACCTGCTTGGCGGCGTGGCCGATTTCCGCTATCCGACCTTTGCCTCGTATGTCGCGGCCATCGGCGGCGCGCGGCCCGCTGTGAACGTGGGCGCGCTGGTTGGGCATACGGCCCTGCGCAACAACCACATGGACCGGCTGGATCGCGCGGCGAGCGACGGCGAGATCGAGGGCATGAAGTCGCAGTTGCGCGAGGCGCTGGAGAATGGCGCAGTGGGACTGAGCTCCGGGCTGGCTTATCTTTCGGCCAATTCGGCCACAACAGCTGAGGTCATGGCGCTGGCGGAGCCGCTGGGCGGGGCGGGCGCGGTCTATGCCACGCACATGCGCACGGAGTCTGAGGCGATTCTGGATGCGATGCAGGAGGCGTTTCAAATCGGACGCGCGGGGAATGCGTCGGGGATTGTCTCGCACCTGAAGTGCGCGGGGATTGCCAACTGGGGGCGCACCGGAGAGGTTCTGCACACGCTGGAGGCGCCTCGGCTCGATCCGCAGATTGGCTGCGATTGCTATCCGTATGCCGCCGGGTCGAGCACGCTGGATTTGCGGCAGGTGGACGAGCGGGTGAAGATCAGTATCACATGGAGCGAGCCTCATGCGGAGGCCGCGGGCCACACGCTGAAGGAGATTGCGGAGGGCTGGGGCGTCACGCAACTGGAAGCGGCACGGCGCCTCCAGCCGGCGGGAGCGATTTATCACAGCATCTCCGAAGACGATATGCGGCGGATCCTGGCGCACCCGGCGACCATGATCGGGTCGGACGGTTTGCCGAACGATCCACGGCCGCATCCGCGACTGTGGGGCACGTTTCCGCGGGTGCTGGGGCGCTATAGCCGCGAGGAGAAGCTGTTTTCCTTGCCGGCAGCGGTACACAAGATGACGGGGATGCCTGCGCAGCGTTTCGGTTTGGCGGAGCGAGGGCTGATCCGCGAGGGCTATTGGGGCGATCTGGTGCTCTTCGATGCGGAGAGGATCATCGACACGGCGACGTTCGAGCAGCCGGTGAGTGCGGCGCGTGGGATTGCCGGCGTGTGGGTGAATGGAGTGCTTTCTTACACGGCCGCAGGGGCGACGGGGAAGCGCGCTGGGCGGTTTGTGGCACGCGGCAGGACAACCTGGATTCAGTGATGGACCAAACAAGGAGCGCAGGATGAGCATCGAACGGTTTGGCGCGGAAGGCGGGAAGGGCGCGGGGGGACAGCAACTACCCTTTGCGCGAGCGGTGAAAGCGGATGGCTGGCTTTACGTGTCCGGCCAGGTCCCCATGATCGATGGCGAGGTGGTTGCGGGCAATATTGTTGCCCAGTCTCACCACGCGATTCGCAACCTCTTGCGCATCCTGAACGAAGCCGGATACGGGCCGGAACATGTGGTTCGCTGCGGCGTGTGGCTTGAAGATCCGCGCGACTTCTCCGCGTTCAATGCGGTTTTCAAAGAGCATTTCGGCGCTCATCCTCCTGCCCGTTCCTGCGTTGTTTCAAGCATGGTTGTCGATTGCAAGGTTGAGATCGACTGCGTGGCTTACAAGGCTCCGGCGGCCCAGGCGTAAAGGCTGCTATTCATTTCGAAATCGGTGGCTTTGCCGCCTGAACGGAGTTGTGCTTCCTGCGTCCCTATGATCGATCCGCATAGTTTGTTTCTCATTTCGTCGGCGGTGGTGGCGGTGATCGGGCTGATTGTGCTCATCACGGTCTTTAAGCTGAATCCGTTCATCACGCTGCTGCTCACTTCGCTGGCGCTGGCGGTGGTGACGGGGATGCCGCTCTCCACGGTCGTGCGCTCTTTCGAGGCCGGTGTGGGCGCGACGCTGGGACACATTGCGATTGTCGTGGCGCTGGGGACGATGCTGGGCAAGATGATGGCCGCGTCGGGCGGCGCGGACCAGATTGCGCATACGCTGATCCGGTTCTTTGGGGAGAAGAGAATTCATTGGGCAATGATGGTGATCGGCCTGGTGATCGGGTTGCCCGCATTCTTCGAAGTGGGCTTTGTGCTGCTGATTCCGATTGCGTTCACCGTAGCGCGGCGGACGCGGACTTCGCTGATCATGGTGGGGCTGCCGATGGTGGCCGGACTCTCCGTGGTGCACGGGCTGGTGCCGCCGCATCCGGCGGCGCTGCTGGCGGTGACGATTTACAAGGCGGACGTGGGGCGCACAATTTTCTACGCGCTGCTGATTGGGATTCCTACGGCGGTGATTGCGGGGCCGCTGTATGCGAAGGTGATTGCGCCGCACATTCACCTGGCCGCGAAAAACCCGATGGCTGCGGAGTTTGTGGATCACGGCAAGGAACAGAGCCTGCCGGGCTTCTGGCTGACGCTGTACACCATTTTGTTTCCGGTGATCCTGATGCTGGTTGGGAGTTGGGCGGACAGCGTGTCTGCGCCGAAGAGCGCGGTGAACGAGGGGCTGCACCTGGTGGGCAACGACGATATGGCGCTGCTGATCGGCGTGCTGCTGAGTTTCTTTACGCTGGGGCGGCTGCGGGGTTTTACGCGCACGACGATTCTGCGCTTCAGCAACGAGTGCCTGGCGCCGACGGCGACGATCACGCTGCTGGTGGGCGCGGGCGGCGGCTTTGGACGGATTCTGCAGGACAGCGGAGTTTCCCAGGCGATTATCGGGGTGGCGATGAACAGCCATGTGACGCTGAGCG
>VFSW01003343.1_pt1 | contig 24086 bp, 20 predicted proteins | sample 5358111 | NCBI WGS metagenome assembly VFSW01 (sample SAMN11554181, study PRJNA540505) | mine drainage metagenome | isolation source: sediment from site ElyBrook_90M | place: USA: Ely Copper Mine, Vershire, VT | collected 2017
ATGTGGTACACACGCCGGCGTCGCTTTATTTCGCGTTGAAAAATTTTGGCGCGGGTGAGGCGCGGGGCGAGCTGATCGTGTTCGCCGACAGCGATGTGAAGCTGGAGCGAGGATGGCTGCGGGCGCTGGCGGGGACGTTCGACGATCCGCAAGTGCGCGTGGCGGCGGGCGTGGCGTACGCGGAGACGGGCGGATGGTATGCGAACGCGGTGGCGATGTTCTGGTTCTTCGAGCCGCGGAGCGCGAGCGAGCGAGTGCGGCGCGGGAGGAGCTTCTTCGCGAACAATGTCGCGTTCCGGCGGGAGGCGTTCGAGCGGCATCCGTTTCCGGCGATCGCGGGGACAAATCGCGGGGCGTGCGGGGTGCTGGCGAAGACGCTCGAGGAGAACGGGATCGCGATTTACCTGAACGAGGCCGCGCGGGTTGAGCATCCGCCGCCGACGGGCTGGCGGGGGTTCGCGATGCGGGCGTTGTCGCACGGGCGGGATAACTACCTGGCGCACGGGGCGACGAGGACGCTGGGGCGATTCGCGCTGGGGCTGGGCGAGGCGGTGTGGCGGCCGGCGCGGCGATGGAGGAAGCTGGGGGCGCGGATGTACGAGGCGCCGGTGGGGATGGCGGCGGGCGCGGCGTACTGGGGGCTGCACCTGGCGGGGTTCTGCGCGGCGGCGCTGCGGCCGGGGTGGGCGCGGCGGAGAAGTTCGGTTTGACAAGAACTTTGTGATATAAAGTACTTGTCATGACTTGGTTCGATCTGCTGTTTCCGGCTTCGGCGGCGGCGGCGGCGGGGACGCTTGGCGCGGCGGCGTGGTTGGCCGTGCGCGGAGAGCGGAGGCGCGCGCGGAGGACGCTCGGGAGGCTGCTCGCGGCGGCCGCGATCTACATGACGTTTGTCGTGGCACTGTCGCTGGCCGTACCGCGGCGCGTGGCGCGGATCGGCGAGCGCGAGTGTTTCGACGACTGGTGTGTCGCGGTGGAGGGATTCCGGCGCGAGGCGCGGGACGGGCGGGCCGCGTACCGTGTGGAACTGCGGCTGGCGAGCCGCGCGCTACGGGTTACGCAGCGGGAGAGGAACCTGGCCGTCTATCTCACCGACGAGCGGGGGCGGCGGTGGGACGCGGTAGACGCGAAGACGGCGGCGCCGTTCGACGTGGCGCTGGGGCCCGGCGATTCGGTTGTGGTGAGCCGCACGTTCGTGGCTCCGGCGGATGCGGGGCCGGTGGGGCTGGCGGTCACGCACGAGGGCGGGTTTCCGGTCGGGTGGCTGATCGCGGGGTATGACACGGGGTTCCGGAAGCCGGCGGGGGCGTGGCTTCGATAGCGCGGGCGTTGCGGGCCGGGCACACGCGAGTCGAAGCGGCGACAGGGGAGCGGCGGGGGCGCGGTGTATCCGCGTGGATTGCCGGGCGAGGGGCGGACGGCCCCATTCTTGCAAGGGTGGGCGAGAGCCATGAAGCGCGATTCGAGCCTCGATGTGTGTGTGCGATGGAGCGGGATAGTTTCGCCGGGAGGCTGGGATCGGTTAGAATGACAAGTTTGATCCACGTGTAGGGTGCCGCTCCTTAAGAAGCGCGCATGCTCGACAGAGCGTCTCGTCCCGGTAGCACTTTTATCGGGATGCGCCGTGCATCGAGTGAACCAGGCGCACAGCGTGGAATTTGCGCACAGCTTGTTGGAGCGTTACTCGAAAAGGAAATCGCGCAGGGTGGAAAGGAACGATTCTTGACCATGTTTCGCAGGCCAGGCCGCCTGATCGCGCTGATGGTGTGCGTAGCACCGTGGGCGCCGGCGCAGCAGCCGGCGCCGGCGAAGCCGCCCGCGCAGTCCACTCAGCAGCAGGCGCCGCCGGCACAGCCGCCGGCCCAACCTCCGGCGCAGGCGCCGCCGAAGCCGCAGGCGAATCCGTTCGAGGCGGTGCCGCAGACGCAGGAGCCGGCGAAGCCGCAGCAACAGCCGTTCGAAGCGCCGCCCGAGGCGAAGGCGCCGCCCGCCGTGAACGCGGCCGATACGATCGAGGCGATCGAGTTTCGCGGAGCGCGGAGGGTGCCGCAGGACACGCTGCGCGCGCTGATCTATAGCAAGGTCGGGGATAAGTTGGACGATGAGGTGATTCACCGCGACTTCTCGGCGCTGTGGAATAGCGGGCGGTTCGACGATTTGCAGGTGGAGAAGATCCGGGGGAAAGTGGGATGGGTCGTGCGGTGGCTGGTGACGGAGCGGCCGATGGTGCGTTCGATCACGTACGAAGGGAATAAGTCGATCTCGGTATCGGATATTTTGGACCGGTACAAGGAGCGGAAGGTGAGCCTGGTGGTCGAGTCGCAATACGACCCGAACAAGGTGCAGCACGCGAAGAACGTGCTGCTGGAGCTACTGAGCGAACGCGGGCACCAGTACGCGACGGTGACGGCGGTTCTGCACCAGGTGCCGCCGGCGTCGTTGAGCCTGGTGTTCAAGATCGACGAAGGGCCGAAGGTGAAGGTGGGCGACATCACGATCAAGAACAACACGGTTTTCACGCGGCAGGAAATCATCGGCGCGATGAAGAACCTGAAGCCGTTCGGCATCCCGCACTCGATACTATTCGAGAATGTCTTCGCGAAGACGTTCGACGCGTCGAAGTTCGAGGAAGACCAGGAGCGGGTGCGGGACTTCTACCAGCAGAACGGGTATTTCACGGCGCGGGTAGAAGACCACAGCGTAACGATTAAAGACACCGGGGGCACGGGGCGAAACATTCCGCTGATCCATTCGAACAAGCCGGGCAAGCAGGCGGACCTGAGCCTGACGATGGACGAGGGGATCAAGTACAAGATCGGGAAAGTCAATTTCAGCGGGGTGAAGCTGTTCAAGACGCCGAACGCGCTGATGCGGCCGTTGTTCGGGATGACCGAGGGCGATACGTTCTCGACGGAGAAACTGCGCAAGGGCGTGAAGAACATGCAGAAGCTGTACGGCGAGTTCGGCTACATCGACGCGGTGGTGGAGCCGGACTTCGATCCGCATCCGGACACGGGGACGATCGATCTGACGCTGGCGGTGGACGAGGGCAAGCAGTTCTTCGTGCGACGGATCGATTTCACGGGGAACACGACGACGCGGGACAAGGTGATCCGGCGCGAGCTGCTGATCGACGAAGGCGACCTGTTCAATACGCGGCTGTGGGACGTGAGCATTCTGCGGCTGAACCAGCTTGGGTATTTCGAGCCGCTGAAGGAAGAAGAGGCGGCGACGGTGACGCGGGACACGAAGACGAACACGGTGGATCTGAATCTAAAGGTGAAGGAGAAGGGGAAGAACTCGATTCAGTTGAACGGCGGGGTGTCGGAGATCGCGGGGAGCTTCATCGGGTTCTCGTATTCGACGAATAACTTTCTGGGCCTGGGCGAGACGCTGAGCCTGAGCTCGCAGCTTGGGACCATGCTGAGGAGCATACAGTTCGGGTTCACGGAGCCGTACCTGTTCGACACGCCGGTGCAGGCGGGCTTCACGCTGTACTTGCAGCGGTACAACTTCAACCAGGCGCAACAGGCGTCGATTTTCGCCGGCTACAATCTGGCTCCGCAGTATAACGCGATCGGCACGCAGAACCTGCTGAACTACGTGACGAACGGGTATGGCGGGACGGTGTACGTGAGTTACCAGTTACACCGCAGCTTCGCGCGGGTGGGGCTGACTTACGGCTACGACATTTCGAATATCCAGACCTTGACGACGGCGGCGAGGAATTACTTCGACTATCTGGATTTTCAGGCGAGCGTGGGCGGGCCGAATTCGTTGAACGGCATCCGGACGAGCAAGATTACGCCATCGTACACGTACAACACGGTGAACAATCCGATGAACCCGACGGCGGGCAAGTCGATCTTCGCGTCGATCGGCATCGCCGGGCTCGGAGGCAACGTGGATACAATCGAGCCGTCGGTCGACCTGAAGTACTTTCATCGCGGGTTCGGCAAGACCCACACCATCGCGATGCACTTTTTCGGCCGCACGCTGACGGGATACAACGGGCTGGTGGCGCCGCCGTTCGCGCGCTACTACGCGGGCGGCGAGCAGGACATCCGGGGATTCGATTTCTTCAGCGTGAGTCCGATCGCGTTCATTCCGTCGTCGCAGAGCCTGCAGGTGCTGAACGACAACGGGTCGGCGCGGACGCAGAAGTTCATCGACTCGAGCGGGAACGTGACGTTCAGCCCGGTGACGATGAACATTCCGACGTACCAGATTATCTTTCCGGGCGGCGACACGAACCTGATCGGGAACTTCGAGTACCGGATTCCGATCGTGGGGCCGGTGACGGCGGCGCCGTTCATGGACATCGGCATCAACAAACTGGCGTACACGAACCAGCTCAAGATCGATCCGACGCAGGTGGAAAACCTGAACGCGCAGTTTCCGCAGGCGGGGTTCACGGGGAAGGCGGTGATCGCGCCGGGGACGCAGGCGATGCGGATGTCGACGGGGCTGGAGTTCCAGGTGGTGCTGCCGGTGGTGAACGCGCCGTTCCGCGTGTATTTCGCGTGGAACCCGATGCGGGTGATGCAGAACATCACGCCGCCGCTTCCGCTGGACCGGTCGATGTTCCCGAACCAGACGACGTACAATTCGGCGATTCAGCTTTACGGGTCGTCGTTCCCGTACGACGAGCGGTCGACGACGCTGCGGTTCACGGTGGGGCGGACGTTCTGAGGGCGCGGAAGGATGGCGGGGTCGGTTACAATTGAGGGACGCTAGAAGAGTGCGAATTGAAGGAGTCATCCGTGAGAAGTAAGCTTTGCCTGCTGCCGGTACTGGCAGCGGCTCTGTGCCCGCTTGTGGCCGCGCAGGGCAAGATTGGGGTCATCAACATCCAGGGCGCGATCGTCAGCACGAAGGACGGTCAGCAGGCGCAGAAGGACCTGGAGGCGAAGTTCGGGCCGAAGCGCAAGGAGGTGGATGCGCGGCAGGCGGAGATCAACGGCCTGAAGGACCAGTTACAGAAGGGCCAGAACATGATGAGCGAGCTGAGCAAGGAAGAGCTCGCGCGGAAGATCGACAGCGAGACGAAGACGCTGCAGCGGGACGTGGAGGACGACCAGAGCGAACTGCAGGAAGAGCAGCAGGCGGCGCTGCAGAAGCTGGGGCAGCGGATGATGGTGGTGATCAACGAGTACTCGAAGGCGAATGGGCTGATCCTGGTGCTGGACGTGAGTTCGCCGCAGACGCCGGTGCTGTTTGCGTCGAACACGATCGATATCACGAAGGACATCATCGATCTGTACGACAAGAACAGCGGACCGTCTTCGATGCCCGCGCAGCCGCCGGCGCCGAAGACGTCGAGCGCCGCGCCGAAGACGCCGGGGGCGACGAAGCCGCACTGAGGCGAGGGGCGGGGAAGCGGGTTTGTTTGTCGGCCCGTAAGACGGCGAGGCCGAGGAGACACGAGCCGCGTCGCGTCAGTAGGGTGTGTCCCCGCCCCGCGAAGGCTGGCGGCTTGGATCCACGGGGAGCGGACGTGGGGATTCGTCAGGGCATTGGTTCGCGTGGGCGGCGACCCGGGCTGAATCGGGGCGTCTTAGGGTTCTCAGTCGCGGCAACCGTGCTCGGGTGATTCGCCGCGCGCCACGAACGCTTGCCGGGCGACGAAGTGCGGAGTGGGCCGCGCTTCTGCACGGCCGGTTGCGGGTTTCGAGAGCGCCGACGGTCGGGCGCGTGAGGCGGGTCTCTTGTTGTGTTTGTCACGTGCTGCCGCCTCCGGCGCGTCACGCCTCCCGGTGGTTTACGCCGCCTTCCGCGGGGCAGCGATGCCGTATCGTCTGGCACGTCGCTGGCCAAAGAAGAGGCTCGGTCCGCCGGATGGCTCCGGCCACCAACAGCGCGAATCCGCGCGACCGGTCATCCCTTTATTCCATCCGAAATAGTCTGGCCAGTACTCATCGCCGACGCGAGCGATAGGGATGCGGTCTGCTGAAACAGGCAGTTACTGGACGGTTCTAGTACTAATCCGATTCCGAAGGTCCGGTCTCGAGTTTTGGATGGCTGGGACCATGCGGTAGTCCTTCAAAATACAATCGAAGGGCGTGATTGGGGGTTAGTACTAGACGTCCAAAACTAGGGCAATTGATGCCGAAAGTCCGCCTTTCCTCCCATTGACAGAGTATCGCAATGGGTTTACCCTAGCTACACGGTTGGCGAGTTGAGGCTCTGTTTTTATGGCTAGTTCAGTTCAGATTGCACATGGAAAGTGTGCCGTGTTGGCCGGATCTGTACTCACGCTGGTGGTCGTATCCGCCGATGAGAGACTCGTGGCGCTTTGCCGAGATGTGCTCCGCGAGTTGGAGGCTACGCCGGGTGACCTCGAGGTCCGCGCTACCTCGGAGGGGATCGGGAACTCCGAGGTCTGTCTTTGGGATTACGAGGCGGCGGACGAGAGCATTTCGCTGGACGATTTCGAGAACAAAAAGATCTTCTATTTAGTCCCGCCTTCCGAGGTGGAACCGCTACTTCGGAGCGTGCCGTCAGCGGAGGGTAATATCCTGCTCAAACCGGTCACCCGGGCGGTCCTGCGGACGTTTCTTGGGTCGGTCAGCTCGATCAAGAAGAGCGCCGTTTCAAACGTTGTGGGCACGCTGCGAGCGAATCGCGACGAGCTTCTGCAACACCTTCTGCATGCCAACCTGCGCCTTCAGGAGTACGATCAACAGCGCACGAATTTCATTGCCCGGGCGGTCCATGATTTTCGAGCGCCCCTGACGGCACTCTCCGGATATTGCGGTCTGCTTGTAAGCGGTCAACTGGGCCCCCTGAACGACGAACAAAGGGAAGCGCTGAAGCGGATGGAGCATAGCGCGAAGCGCATCACGCGCATGGCTTCCGCCATGTTCGACCTGAGCATTGGCTCCAAAATCAATCGGAAGCCGGAGCTCCGCGAGGGCGACATTCGCGAGCCGATAAAGCAGGCCCTGCATGAGATGCTGCCGCTGGCGCGCGAGAAGCGGATCTCGCTCAAGGCCGACGAGATTGTGCCTCCCGATCAGGCGCTGTTATTCGATGCCTGTCAGATTGAGCAGGTGCTGATCAATTTGCTCGACAACGGCTGCAAGTTCACGCGTCGCGACGGGATCATCGAAGTGCGGGGATACCCTTACTTCTGGGAGCGCCGCTTTCTGGCCGGGGGGAGCGCGCCGGAAGACCGGCGGGTGGACCGGGTGCAATCGCCGAATTCGTACCGAGTGGAGATCGAAGATACGGGGCCGGGGATTCCTCCAGAGCGGTTGAGCGGAATCTTCGAGGAATACACGTCGTATTCGGGCGCCCAGGACCGGTCGGGCGGAGGTTTAGGCCTCGCGATTTGCCGCCTGATCATGAGCCGTCACGAAGGCCACATTTGGGCCGAATCGCAGCAGGGCGGAGCGATCTTTTCGTTCGTACTTCCCTATCGGAGAGCGGAGCCCGCGGGAAACTTCCCGAGCCCCTCTTCCGTGTAGGAACAAAGCCGGAGCTATGTTGTGAATACTGGAGCAATTCGGAGAACCATACTTGTCGGCGAAGACGACGCCGAGGTGAGAGATTACCTTGGCGTGACGTTACGTTGCCGCGGCTACGATGTGCAGATGGCGCTTGACGGAGAAGAGGTCGTCAGTCATTTGCACGCGGGCCGCCCGGCGTCCGTGGTCTTGCTCGACATCATGATGCCGAACAAGGATGGATGGGAAACTCTGCGGGATATTCGGAACATGCGGCTGGGCGTGCCGGTCATCATGTTGTCCGGTATATCGTCGGCCTGTAATGTAGTCCAGGCGATCAAGAGTGGCGCCACCGACTTTCTGGCCAAGCCCGTTAATCACGAGGACCTGGGCCGGGCGATCGATCGAGCGCTCACCGCGTTGGACGAGGAGCACCGGGCCGGACACGAGCCGCTTTCCGGCTTGGGCGCCGAGATGTTCTTCGGGAAGAGCCGCGCGATGATCGATCTGGGTTCGTGGATGCCGAGAGTGGCCGCCAGCGACGTTCCGGTGCTGATCCAGGGCGAGACCGGTAGCGGGAAAGAAGTGCTCGCGCGTCAATTGCACGCCTTATCGCCGCGTGCGGGCAAACCCTTCGTAAAGCTGAACTGCGCCGCGGTGCCGTCCGAGCTCATCGAGAGCGAGTTATTCGGTTACGAGCGGGGAGCGTTTACCGGGGCCTTCCAGAAGAAGCCGGGCCTATTCGAGTTGGCCGATGGGGGCACGATCCTGCTTGACGAGATCGGCGACATGGATATCCGGCTTCAGGCGAAGCTACTGCAGGTTTTGCAGGACCAGGAGTTCCGGCGGCTCGGCGGAACGGAGACGGTAAGAGTGCGGGTGCGGGTGATCGCGGCCACACATCGCGATCTGGCGCTGGCCATGCGGGATCGAACGTTCCGGGAAGATCTTTACTACCGGTTGAACATCTTCACCTTCGCAATGCCCTCGCTTCGGCAGCGCAAGGAGGACATTCTGGGGCTTGCCGAGTTCCTGATTCGCCGGCACAGTTTGCCGGACTTGCCGCCGGTGGCTCTTACACCGGCGTTGGAAGCGGCGTTCGTCGCGTTCCCGTGGCCCGGAAACATCCGTCAACTGGAGAACATGGTCAGGAAGCTCATCGTGCTCCGCGAGCCGGACCTGATCGTTCGCGAACTGGAAGCGTTGGGCTACGGACAAGGCAGGGACGAGGCGAACAGTTCCTCGGGGCCGGGCATGGAACCGCCCAGCGTGAAACCGGCCAACGCGCCAGGTGCTGTCCTGGAGCGGGCTTCCCGCGCGAAAGAGGAGGCCGAAGCGGCGGCGATTCTCGAGGCTCTGCATCGTTCGCGATGGAACCGGAAACAGGCGGCGGCTCAACTGAACATCGAATACAAGGCTCTTTTGTACAAGATGAAGAAGCTGTCGATCGAGGAGCGGGTGGATAAGGTCCAGCTTTCGGGGTGAGTTGAGAACAATCGGAGGGAATTCCGGCGGAGCGTCCATTCTCAGGACATGGGAGTGGAGTTTTGGGAGACAAATCGGGACGATTTGCCAAATAACTTCCTCGAGCGAAGTTGGCGATTGCCGGTTTCAGCCACTTACCCTCTGGCAGTTTGCGTGCTCAGAAGACAAGGAAATGTGGGTGGACTATCGTAGCTTGGGGGCATTTCGGGAATGAAAGGCGTCGTACTCGCTGGCGGCTCTGGAAGCCGGGAGATGCTCGAAGGCGTCGCGACGTGCGTTTGCTCTGAGTAGTCACGTTCGTACCTCTCCAAGGAGTCCGGCGCGCGACGGCTGGAGGAAACAGCATCAAGTCGGCCGGAGTGGAGTGCGCAGCAATATGGCAGGGGGCGGAACGTTCTCCTTCAGTAAGGCTACGAGACGTCAGATCCGATTCGGTGAGTGCCAAACCTACTGTGCTTAGAACTACGAAAGCCGCGACGAGCTATGGACTGGAGTCGGGGGGTATTACATCTGCGGGAAAATTTTTAGATTCGTGCACAAGATTGCCTCGGTGAAGTACGCAAAGGTTGGTACTTCGAAATTCCGCCGAGGAGTTCTGTGGGTGTAGGCGTTTGTAATAGGGTTCTGTAATTGGGTCTAACGGTCCATTGACAACCCTGGCAAGATCGGTGATGCTGGGGCGGCGACGATTCGTGAATGAGATGCGGGCGAGGTGGATATGATTTCCCGAGCGGATGAGGAACAGATGGGCGGCGCGGTGCATCCGTGGTTTGCGGTCCGGGTGCGTTCCAACTATGAGCGGGTCGCGGCGCTGCATTTGAGGGACCGGGGTTTCGAGGAATTTGCGCCGACGTACAAGGCCGAGAGCCAATGGTCGGACCGCAAGAGGGAGATTGACCGGCTCCTTTTCCCCGGGTACGTCTTCTGTCGCCTAAATCCCGATCATCGCCTGCCCGTGCTCACGATCCCCGGCGTGGTAGGGCTGGTCGGCTTCGGAAAGGGGCCGGCGCCAATATGCGAAGGCGATATCGAGTCCGTTCGAAAGATGGTTGGGTCTGGCCTGTTTGTGGCCCCGTGGCCGTTCCTGAGAGCGGGGCACAGCGTGCTAATCGAACGCGGGCCGCTGGCCGGCGTTGAAGGAGTTCTGGTGGAAATCAAGAAATCGTTCCGGCTCGTGGTCTCCATTCAGTTGCTTCAGCGCTCCGTGTCCGCCGAGGTAAGCCGAAGCTGGATCCGGCCGCTGGCTCCCGGTCACCGGAGCCTGCAGGTTCCACAGAGTTCCGTCGGGGGTTCCGCGAGGCTGTGATAGCATCGGAAGAATCAACGAGCTTATGATCGGTCGTGGCGGAAGTTTTGTTTTGGGGGCTGTATTTGGGATAGGGTTGTGTGCATGGGGCCAGGTTCCTCAGGGCGCCCAAAACGCTCCGCCTGCGCCGGCTCGGTCGATCGAATCGGTTCGGCCGGATTACGAGCTCGGACCGAACGATCAGATCCTCGTCGGAGTTCCGCAAGCGCAAGAGATCAATCAACGGCCCTTTCGCGTCGATTCCGACGGTTTCATCGACTTGCCTCTGGTCGGCCGGGTTCACGCCGCCGGCCTGACGGTGCGGGGTCTGGAAACGCTGCTGACCACGCGGTTGCGCGATTACATCCGGGAGCCTCAGGTGAGCATTACTGTGGTCCAGTTCCGGAGTGAGCCGGTCTTCTTTCTGGGCGCCTTTCGCGCACCGGGCATTTATCCGCTTCAAGGAGGCCGGACGTTGGTGGAAATGATGGCGGCCGTGGGAGGACTGCAACCGACCGCAAGCCGCAGAATCAAAATTACCCGCCGTGCCGAATACGGAACGATAGACCTTCCCAACGCCGTCAATGATCCCGGAAAGAAGGTCAGCACGGTCGAAGTGAGCCTCGACAGCCTGACGCGAAATATAAACCCCGCCGAAGATATCGTCCTGAAGGCGTACGATATTGTCAGCGCTGAAACGGCGCAGCCGGTGTTCGTGAGTGGCGAGGTCGCCAAGCCGGGGGCCATCGCGCTGGGCGAACAGGAGTCGATCTCCGTAACGCAGGCGTTGACCCAGGCGGGAGGGTTCACTCCCACAGCGAGTCGCGGGAAGGTGCGAGTTCTCCGGCCCATTCTGGGAACAAGCCGGAGAGCCGAGATCGAAGTGAATCTCGATCGTATCTACCAAGGCAAGGATAATGACTTCCCGCTGCAGGCGAATGACGAGCTGTACGTTCCGCGCGCGACGGCCCGCGCGCTTTGGGGACCAATTGGCACTTCGATGCTCGCTACCGCGCCCTATCTCATCGTCACGCTAGCAGCAGCGGGTGTGCTGTAGCCTACGCCTGGCGGATTTCGGTACGCTCATTGAATATGCTGAACCATGGCCGGGGAATGCGGCGCTGGCCGGCCCGCATCTTGGCCATGCTCCTGGCTTTACCACCGGGCGCAAGCGCGCAAGCGGCGGCGGCGCCTCAGGCCGCTCCTGTCCCCCAGCCGGCTACGATCCGAAGTCTTAAGGTGATGGCGCTGGCGGGCAACCGGGAGATGAATGACCTGGAACGCCATGTCATGGCTCCCCTCGTGGTTCAAGTGCTAGACCAGAACGATCAGCCCGTCGAAGGCGTGGACGTGATATTCCGCTTCCCATTGGAAGGCCCCAGCGCAAGCTTCTCCGATAGGAAGAACGCTGAAACGTTCCGAACAAATGCCGATGGCCAGGCCGCGGCCACTGGGTGGAGAGCGAACGGCAAGGTGGGGACGTTTAAAGTTCAGGTGACCGCTTCGCGCGGCAACGAACAGGGGTCCACTGTCATTTCCATGCTGAATGTCACTCGGATCAAGGGCGAAGGAACGACGCGGCCGAAAAGGTGGTGGTCTTCGCGCTGGGGCAAGATCGCGATTATTGCGGGCGCAGCCGGGGTCGTCGCGGCGGTATTGCTGGCGACGCGCGGCTCCGGCTCGAGCAGCCCAACCGTCATCACTGCGAGGCCTGGTTCTCCCACGTTAGGAGGGCCTCAGTAAGCGATGTCCAGAGCACTGGTGTTTGCCGCTGCGCTTTCGTCAATGAGTGGCGTTCTCGCGCAACAATCCCCCATGTCGGGGCCGGTCCAGGGCTATGCATTCGATGCACCCACGAGGAGCATCCGTGCCGTGGCCGGGTCTCTCGGATCGGCCTCGCTAGGGCCCGCGGTGTTACTGGAGCTTGATTTTGCCTCCGTTGCCCCTCGCCAGAATTATGCGATTGCCGTCCGCGGCGGGCAAACCGTCTTTGTCTCGGGGTTGGGGGCCTCGACGCCGGCCACGTCGATGCTTCCAGATTCGCCGTCCACCCCGGAGGGAGTGGCTTGGTCGGACGACGGCTCGACTGCCGTTGTGTACTCGCGGACGGGGAGTTGGATTGAAACGGTTAGCGGGCTTCCGGGTTCGGCCAATGCCGGGACGCCGCTCAGCATCTCGCCGCTCGGGGGTTCACTCTCCGCCGTGGCCGCGTCCGCGCAGGGACTGCGCGTGGTGGTCGGAATTACCGGAGATCACGCGGGGGTTTACGAGATCGCCGGAGGCCAAAGCTTTTCGCCGTTGCTGGACGTCGCGAGCCCAATCGCGCTGGCCTTCTCTCAAGATGGCGGCACGTTGTACGCCATAGACGGGGCGACCAACCAGGTGTCGCAGATCAACCTGGCGAATACGGCTACCGAGACGTGGCGTTTTGACGCCGCCGATGCGGTTGCCATCCGGCCGGCCCGCGATGCAACAAACCGAATGGTCGTGTATGTGGCTGGGCGAAGCAGTCATTTGCTGGTGGCCTATGACGGCTCCACTCATCAGAGCATCGCCAGAGTCGCGCTGTCTTTCGAGCCCACGATCATCGAGCCACTCGGAGGCAATGGCTTCGTGCTGAGACGACGCGCCAGCGATAGCGATCCTGTGTGGTCCTTCACAAACGCCGCGCAGCCGATGGTCTTCTTTGTTCCCGCAACGCCGATTCCCGATGTCCGGGGGGACCGCCATCGATGAGGTCGCATCGCATCGGCCTCGGAGGCGTGCTAATTGCGCTGGCTGTAAGAGCCTCAGGCCAACAGATCCCCTTCCAGTTACTGGTGACAACGCCGGGCCAGAGTGCCGTATCGATTCAGAACGGGGGGGCGCTCACGTTTCTGGCGGCTCTGGGACAGTCGCAGACGGCTCAGATCGAAGCGACGTACTCCGGGGGCGGTCAGGTTACGATCTCCCAACCACCTACCGTGTTCGGTTCTTTGGCGTTCAAAGCGACGATCGCGGATAACGTGCCACTCAAGCTGACGCCGGGTGGAAGCGTGTCGATCATCATCCAGTTTTCTCCCACGACCGCAAGTCTAAGTACCGCGCAGATCAGTCTTCCATTTACCGAGACCCTGTCGACAGGGAGCACGAGTAGCGGTTCGATCAGTCTGGCGCTCCAGGGGACCATTTCGGCTTTCGCCTTAAGCTACGTCCTGCAAACCGACCAGAACGTGGTTCCGCTGCAGTCCGGCGGCGCCATACCATTTCCCGCAACGCTTGTGGGGACAACCGCGGAGGCGGCGCTTAACCTGACGAACACCGGCAGCGGGCCGGGCACGGTAACCGGGATCAAAATCTCGGGCAGCGCGTTTCGCTTGCAGGGTATACCGCTCCTTCCCGCCGCGATTGCCTCGAGCCAGAACCTTCAGGTTCTAGTATTGTACAAGCCGACTGCCGTGAGCTCAGACACGGGCCAGATTACGATTACGTTCGCGACAGGCTCGCCGATCACGATCAATTTAACCGGCAGTGGCAGCTCGTCGAGTTTCACGTACCAGGTCCTCGGTTCCGGCCCGCCGGCCACGGTGTCCGCTGGCGGCGCCATCTCTCTGCCCGGCGCGACCCTAGGGCAAAGCAGCAGTGTGACGATTCGGGTTCTTAACTCAGGGAACGCGAGCGGGTCCGTGAGTTCGATCAGCCTGGCCGGGCAGGGCTTTCAGCTCAGTAACGTACCCGTACTTCCGCAGACCCTGGCGTCCAACGCGAGCCTTACATTCACCGTGAATTTCACACCCACGCAACCCGGCGCCGTAACTGGAACCCTGATCGTCAATTCCGATAGCTTCAAACTGAACGGGACCGGACTCGGACCGCTGCTCGCATTTTCCTATGTTGCCGGAGGTAGCACGATCACACTGAGCGGGACGAACAATTCGGTGGTATTCAGCCCGGCAATGATCAGTCAGTCCGAACAGTTGACATTTGGCGTCATGAATTCCGGGACGCTGCCGGCAACGATCTCCAATATAGGCGTAGGACAGGCGGGTGGCCCTTATTCTCTTTCCGGACTGCCGGCGCTGCCAGTCACGTTGGCTCCGAATGCGAGCTTTCAGATCGTCATCAAGTTCACGCCGGCGATACTGGGATTTTCGAATGGCAGTCTCCAGCTCGACGCCACCACCATCGCTCTGATTGGCTCGGGGACGCAGCCTCCGCCGCTTCCCGCTTATACCCTCACTGGGCCGAGCGGAACGGTCACGCCGATGACCCAGCCCGTCGTCAGTTTGAGCCTCGCAAGCGCTTACCCGGTCGAGATCTCTGGAACGCTCACAATGACGATCGCCGGCACGTTGCCGGCCGACCCGGCAATCCAGTTTGCGACCGGCGGCCGGACAGTCGCGTTCGTCATCCCCGCCAACCAAACCAGTGCTGTATTTGGCGCTCAGGGAACCCAAATCGGGCTACAGACCGGCACAGTCGCCGGCAACGTCACGCTGACGCCGTCGTTCGCCACCCAGGCCGGTAATGTGGACCTGACGCCCTCCGCGCCGCAGTTACTGCAATTCAATGTGGCTCCGGCGCCTCCCACGATGATCGCCATCCAGGTTACCGGTGTGTCGGCGACCGCCTTCACGATCCAGGCGACAGGGTTCGCAACGACGCGCACGCTGACGTCCATGTCGGTACAATTCACGACGGAGCCCGGTTTCTCGATGCCCACCGCGCAGTTCACGCTGGACCTCACGCAAGTGTCCGTCCTGTGGTTCCAAAGCACCGCTTCTCAGGCCTTTGGCGGACAGTTCAGTGTGACGATTCCGTTCACGTTCCAGGGCGCGGTAGCTGCGGGACAGTCCGTGACGAACGCGATCGCATCGGTGTCTGTCACGATGAGCAATGCGTTGGGCGCTTCGAATTCGATCCAGGCGACGCTTCCGTAACATCCCCCGGCGAGGCCAAAAACCAGCCCAACGTGGGGAATCGTTCCACGAGGGCAGGATAGATGTTCGTGCAGCACAGCACGCCCACATAGGTCCCGAACGTATTGGTGATCAGATCCGTCGTTCCAGAGTCCCGCGTAGGCAGGAAAGTTTGGAGGACTTCAATGGTCAAGCTCACGAGGGCGCCCAGAACGACTGTAACAGGCACGGCTCGCTTGATGGGCCGCACAACCGTGAAATAGGCGCAGAAGCAAAAGCCGAGGGGAATGAAGCCAACGACATTTTTTAGGTTTCCCCGCCAATAGCCGCCGGATGAGTTAAACTCCTTCCAAAACGATTCGAGGGAGACTTTGTCGACAACCGTATAGCGATCGGGAATTAAGAGATCGCCCCCGCCAGCGGCGTGATTGTGGATTCGGCTCCCGGTCTTTTCATTGAAGAGGTAGAGCGCAATAGCGCCTTCGACTTGAGCCGCGTCCGGCTGGCCGGCCTGAGTCCAGGCTCGATAGTGGCGGGAGACCTGTTCGCGGTTCAGCTCCGTGTTATAGATGGCGAGGCCGCGGATCTGCCCCCGGAAGCTATCGGGTTGTCCGGGAGAGTCGCCTAGAATCAGTCGGCCGGGGAAGGAGTCCTCGGGAATCCGGAACCGCGGCGCGGCTTTAACCGGAACCCCGTCGAGATACACCATCGTCCCTTGCTCGCCGGAGGTAACGGATATGACGACGAGTCTCTTCTGTTGTAAGGCGGGGCCAAAGGCGTCATCGACATAGAAGTGTGTTTTCGCCGCTTCGGGCGCGTTCCGGACTTCGGCTTGCAGCTCCAGATCAGACAGAGACTGGCGCAGCGTGAACAGGCGGCCCGTCTCAGGGCTGTAGAGCGCCAGGATCGTGGCGGAGCTGCTCCAGTGGTCGGGCTGCGCCCAGATCTCGATGCTGCAACCCTCGTGTCGCTGGGAATGAGCCATCTTCAGGGAGGCACGACTCAGGACGGTTCCGTATCTGCCGAAGGCGAGGCCGCCGGTTTGTTTCAACCAGGCGACATCGTTTCGCGGGCTATGGAAGGGCCACAAGCCTAGTGTCAAGACGACGCATAACACCGCAATACACATCACGCCCAGGAGCTGAGATTTCATGGGATGCGCGATTGTCAGGGCTCGTTCAGCGACAGAATGCTCGACCGGGACCGTTTAGGCTGGTGCGTCTGGGCGCCGGAGCGACGTAGTAATCGCTTCAGCAGAGAAGGTCGCCACGCGGCCCAGGTATCGGGAGGAGTTCCGGGAGCCTCGTGCTCGCAGGAATCGTGTTCATTTATCTCCGCGGGGCGAGCCAGCGGTCTTGCTCCGGCGAAAGACGGAGCGCTGCGCGTGATTGTGGGCGTGGGCAAGGAAAGCTCCTCGCAAGCCTCGCGAACGGTTTGAATATCCACGGTACGGCTTGTCTCCGAGAAGGCAATCAACAACGCGTTGTCGCAAATCACGTTGATCAGGCGTGGCGTGCCATTCGACCAACTGGCGATTCCGTCGAGTGCGGCGCCGCTGAACGGAATGGGGTCAGCCCCTCCGGCTTTGCTCCATCGGAACCGCAGGTACTGCTCCACAGCTTCGCGATCGAGCCGACGGAGCGAGAGGCGGAGGGTAATCCGTTGCTTCAACTGCCAAAGCTGCGGAAGGTTGAGCTGGTCGTTAAGCTGATTCTGCCCGACCAGCACGATCTGCAATAGCTTGCGGGAGGGGCTCTCAAAGTTACCGAGCAGCCGTACTTCCTCGAGCAACTCGGGGCTCAACTGGTGGGCCTCATCGACGATGAGCGCCGCTACCTTCCCCTCGAAGTCGGTGCGGACCAGGAACTCTTCGAGCAATTTGAGGCGTTGCGCCTTGCTGGCCGGGATGTCCCTGAAACCGAAATTGAGCATCGCCAACTCCAGGAACTCGGAGGGCGTAAGCGTTGGCGCAAAGATGAGGCTGGACTCGACGCTCGACTCGGCGAGAAGCTGGGACAACGCCCGGAGAGCCGTGGTCTTTCCCAGGCCGGCTTCTCCCGTGAGCACCAGGTATCCTTTCCGTTCCAGAACGCCGAAGGCCAAACCACTGATCGCATCCGCGTGTTGGGCCGTGAGGTGAATGCAGTCCGGATCCGGGACAAGAGAAAACGGAGCCATCGTAAGTTCAAAGAATTTCTCGTACATTGCGGTTGTTCAGCGTGGGCGCCGCCTAACGCGGAACCAGCCTCTCATGCCAGGCGGCTATCGAGAGCCCTATTCGATTATCCCACCTTCCGCCCGGACACATCGGCCTCGCGAGGGCCGGTTTTAGCTTGCCAGAACCATCAGGCTGTATCCACCGAGAATCCTCACGGCCAAATCCTGGTGAATGGCGAAAAAGAGGGAACGAGGCACTCGAAAGATCTTCTGGATGAGATCGGGTCCGATCTCGTTGGATCGCGGCGCGAAGAAATGGTCCTGCACCTGGTATCCAATATCGACGAGGGTTTGCAGGGCCGTTTCCTTGGTGAAGTAGTGCAAATGCGCATGATCCATGCGGCGCTTCATCAGGCCGTTCTTCCTGGCGACCGCTTGCGCCGAGAGGTCCAACGGAATGTGAAAAATGGTGTGGTGGGCGAGGGGGCGGGCTTTCCGCAGGAACGTGAAATAATCCTCGATGTGCTCAATGACGTCCAATACCAACAGCAGATCGTGGGGAACGCCGGTCTCGTCCCAAGGGCTTCCCAGCTTGAAGTGGAGCCTGTCATTTTCACGAGACTTGCTGAGTTCATAGGCGGCCGGTGAGATCTCGTAGCCGCAGAATTCGCAATGCGGCCCCATCTTTTCCTGCAGCTGCTTCAATACTTCGCCGGCGCCGGCGCCGACTTCACAGATCCTGGCGGGTGCGAGTCCGTTGCGCTTCAACAGCGAGAGGATGTACTTTGCCTTGAACGGAGATTCCTCCGCATGCCAGGCCGGATGCGCTTCGAGATATTTTCCGTCACGGTAGATGTCGGCGTAGGACATAGTTCTCCCTGTTGGACGCAGCGTGAGGATGGCTCGGTCTCATGGCGGCGTCACCTCAATATTGGCGCCGGGCGTCCCGACGGCGGTTGATTCTCGGGGTTGCCCTGTTGGTTCGGGGTAATCGCTCCACCGGTCCATTACCCAGTGCAGTAGGACTCCGATCCATTGCATGGCGCACGTTTCCATCGCTAGCGCCTGTCGAACGCTGTAAGTGCCAGTACGGCGTAAGCAGTGGCCGCGTCACTCATGAAAAGGCCGGTGGGAGACGTGTCGCTGCCATGGTTTAAGGAATAGCCCGGCCATCGGCCATCGGATTCGCTCTGGTTGCGTACCAACCAAGTCAAGGCGCGCTGCAAGCCGGGATCTTCTCGAGGGAGACCGTCCTGCTCCAAGGCGAATGCAAGAAAACCTGTGGCGTATCCGTCGCTTCTGCCTTCGAAGGGCGTATCTTCGGAGCGGACCCACAACTTGACGAGCGATTTCACGCTCGTCCCCCGCCATGTCCAGGAAAGAGAGGACAGGCGCCAGCCTCCGTCCGATTGCTGCGTGCGGAGAATGTCGTCGACGATAGAGGCGCGCTGTTTCTGGGTCAGAAGGCCCGGCAATCTTGCGGAAGCCCACAGAAGAACGGCTTGGTTGATCAGGGATTGGCTCAAGTATTCGCGGTCGAGATAATCCCGCAAACGCCGCAGGTTGGATTGTATGTCCGGGTTGTCGCGATAGCCCTCAGGCGCGGCGCCCACGGCCACGGCTGCGAGAGACGCCCCGTAAAACAACGAGTCCTTCGCCTCAAAAGGCTCGTTTCCGAAATCGAGCCAAGGCCAAGCGCCGCGTTCATCGCCAGTCGCCTGTTGGAGCGACCACATGTTCTGGAAGGCCGAGCGAGCGTCAGTACTCATCTTGCCGTTCCGGGCATCGAAGTTCGCAAGGATCAAGGCGTTAAGAACGGATTCGGTTCCGCGGGACTGGAGACTTTTGTTGGGGCCAATTTGCTCGCCGTAGAACGGCTTGGCCTCATTCCACAGACGCACGCGCTGTGTGACGTTGGCTAGCAGTTTGCGTTCGTTGGATGATGGCGCATACTCATGGAGCGCCGCCCGAAGGGCGGGACGCGAAAGGGCGTATGGCAGGGCGGTGTGACAAGAGATGCAAAAGGTCCCATGGTCGCGGGCGGCGCCCGGCCACGCGATCCACCATGCGGCGCGTTGGTCAAGGTAGGCGGCCGCGGACTGAGGATTCCAGGAAGCTAACGCGTTTGAAACGGCAGAACCGGCGAAAAGAACTCCGCCGGCGAGGCACATGACCGAGAAGCTTGTTCCCCACGCCATCGCCGCCCTGGAAGTGGCCTTCATACACATCGCGCCCGGTGCGTTGCGGCTTGCAGTCGCCGCAAAAAATAGCTACGTTGGAATCGAGTTCGTCCCCAAGACCAGCTTGAAGAACCCGTCAAACTTGCGGATGCCGCTGACGGTAACGGCGGAGCAACAGCAAAAGGGCACAAACTCCCGACAGGTCAACGGCCAAGAGGGGAACTTCAGGCGGCTCCGGGGTTGATACGGCAAAGAACTCTTGTGGCGGCGAAGCAGGGCAGGGCGAGCCGCCGCAACTGGGCGTCCATATCGGCGTGTAGCTCGAAAAGTTGGAGAACTGACCCGTCGTATACGACTGACTCTGGGCCTGTTGGAGCCAATACCGCGCATTCGACAGATTATTGCCGCTAAGCAAACTAAATGGTTGATTAGATCCGCCATTGTCAAACACCTGCCAGATGGCGAACTGGATGTCGCCAGCGCAGTTGGCGGCGGCCGGACACGTGGTGGAGGTATTCAGTAGCTGCAGTGTCAGCCACGCAGCCTGATCATATTGCGTGAGGTTCGTGGCGCCGTACTTCGTGTGGCTCAAATCTGAAAACGACGAAACCGTAGCCGTCCACGATTCGTTTAAGAAAGAGTCGTCGTAGAAATCATCGCAAATGATCTGGGTGGATACGCCGTTAATCGTTCCCTGGTAGGGGCCCACGTACACATTTCCCAGAGCGCCATTCGTGCCTGGGCCGGTCAGCGTCATGCTCGCAGTTGTATACCCCAGCGCGGCCACACATGGCCCGCAGCATAGCATTGCAGTCGCGAACAAGCCCCAGAGAGGCTTCCCTACATTCTTCATTCTCTCTATCGCCTCCTCCTCCTCGACACCTTCGAGCGCCGCGCTCAAGCCCCACCAAGCAGCGGGTCTTCCGATCGCCATCCGCAACCCACTCAGGTACACGTAGCGGAAAATACGCTAGCCCAGCGTAGCCTTTGGGCAGCATCCTGTCAAGAGTGAAATGCCTCGTTAACACGCGTAGTAGTACTATTACCCGGCGATACATGTCCGAAACGACGCGTGGAAAGGTCTCCGGGTGAGAGAGAATCACCGGGATTCCACGAGTTTGTCCGAATGTCCCAACTGTCTTCCTCCTTTCCCACGATTCCGCCTCGTCGCAATCACGGCGCTCCTGGAAAGTGGTTGGAAACAGAGTCTTCTCCGATCGGCCGGGATTGGCAATGGAGGTGCTGCGTGGAGGATTCCCGGAACGCGAGTGGGAATTGAGGCCATTGGGACTCAAAGGGCGGTAGCTTGCCCAAGGGCCGTCGTAGTTACCGTCTGGCACAGCCGCCTACAAACGTCCGAGCCAATCTCGCGCTAGAGACCTTCCTGGACTAAGGCCGGGTGAGTCCGGATTTCCTCCGCAGTTCTCGTACAGCGTCAGCAGCCCTTGACCGTCTAAGCAGGGTCTTCAGCATGTCCCCCTTCGCTCTTCCGGATTCCGCGTTCCTTGCCGAAGAAGCCTTCATCGGCCGACTTCATCTAGAGCAAAAGAGAACGGAACGGTCGCGACGACCTTTCGTCTTGATGCTCCTGGAGTCGGCGAGCCTACTCAACGCCGGCCAGAACCACGGAGTGTTCGATCAGATCCTCCGCCTGCTCTCGAGATCGATCCGGGAGACGGATATCAGAGGCTGGTACGAGGACGGCGCCGCGATCGGGGTGATTTTTACCGAGATTGGCGCCTCGGACGCCCATTCGGTAGGCAGCTCGCTGGTAAGGAAGATGCGAGCCTTACTGGCCGGCGCATTAGGTCTCGACCAAGTCAACCAAATCCAGCTTTCGTATTACGTATTTCCCGAGGACTGGGACAAAGAGAGCGGCACGCCAACAACGGTTCTTTATCCCGAGTCAATACGCGCCCGGAGATCCTCACAGGTTGGAAAGCGATGCCTGGATATCGCGGGAGGCATGGCGGCGCTCATCCTTGCGTCACCTCTGTTTCTCGCGATCGCCTTAGCGATTAAGCTGACCTCCAAGGGGCCAGTTCTCTTTCGCCAGCAACGGGTAGGTCAATACGGTCAGAAGTTCACCTTTTTTAAGTTTCGATCCATGTACGTGAACAACGACCCGGATATTCATCGGAAATATGTGACGAGTCTGATCGCGGGCGCGCTGGATTCAGAGCACGAGAGCGGCGGGCAGAGCGCGGTTTTCAAACTTACAAACGACCCGCGCATTACGAGCGTCGGCAGACTTCTGCGCAAAACTAGTCTCGATGAGATGCCGCAGTTTCTAAACGTACTCAATGGAGAGATGTCGTTGGTAGGACCGCGGCCGCCGATCCCGTACGAGGTCGAATCGTACGACATCTGGCACAGGCGGCGGCTCCTCGGCGTGAAGCCAGGCATCACTGGTTTGTGGCAGGTCAGCGGAAGAAGCAGAACGACTTTCGACGATATGGTTCGGCTGGACCTCCAATACGCGAAGTCCTGGTCGGTGTGGCTCGATCTTAGCATTCTATTGCGGACGCCGCGCGCGGTGGTCGCGGGCGACGGCGCTTACTAGCCCAAAAAGGGATGGGCATCTGGCTTAGCGGTTCAAGTTCAAGTGGAGGACACGGCATGATTCGATTTGGTGTGATTGGCTACGGATACTGGGGCCCGAACATAGTTCGTAATCTCCGGGGACTCGATTCGGCGCAGGTCGTTGCGATCTGCGACAAGAGTGAATCGGCACTGCGGCGCGCGAATCAAGCGTTCCCGGAAGTGCGCGTCACACAGGATTGTTCGGATCTCCTATCCGCTCCGGATATCGACGCGATTGCGGTGATTACTCCGGTGTGGACCCATTTTGAGCTGGCCAAGAGCGCCCTGAACAACGGGAAACATGTGTTCGTCGAGAAGCCGTTCACCTCGACCTCCGCGCAGGCCGAGCAGTTGATCAATCTGGCGGAGCAGAAGAACCTTCAAATCATGGTGGATCATACGTTCCTGTTCACAGGCGCCGTGAAGAAGATCCGCCAACTCATGGACGACAACACGCTCGGCAAGCTTTATTATTACGACTCGACGCGTGTGAACCTGGGACTCTTCCAGCATGACGTGGACGTGCTGTGGGACCTGGCCCCTCACGATTTGTCGATTGTCGACTACCTGATCGGCGAACCGCCAGACGCGATCATTGCGACGGGCGAGAAGCATCTGAATGGGCTGACGGACGTCGCGTACATGACTGCGTACTTCCCGGACAACGTCATCGCACACATCAACGTCAACTGGCTGTCGCCGGTCAAGGTTCGGACCACGCTGATCGGCGGTGAGAAGAAGATGCTGGTGTGGAACGACCTGGAAGCGGATGAGAAGATCAAGGTCTACGACCGGGGCGTGAACATGACGAGTCGCGAGGGTGTGTACGAGCTACTCGTAAGTTACCGCTCCGGAGACATGTGGGCGCCGAAGGTTGAGGTCACGGAGGCGCTGAAGGCGGAGCTGGCGTACTTCGTTCAGTGCATCGAAACCGGCGAGCCGGCGATCAACGATGGGTTGGCGGGATTGCGAGTCGTGCGAATGCTCGAGGCGGCGCAGGAGTCCCTAAGCCGGAAGGGCGAGGCGGTGTACGCGTGAACGACTTCAGGTGCATCGCGGAGGACGTGAAGCTTGGCAAGGACGTTAAGTTGGCGCAGTTCGTGAACCTGTACGGCTGCGAGATTGGAGATGAGACGAAGCTCGGAGCGTTCGTGGAGATCCAGAAGAATGCGCGCGTCGGGGCCCGGTGCAAAATCTCGAGTCATACGTTCGTATGCGAAGGCGTGACCGTCGAGGACAACGTCTTCATTGGACACAACGTGGCGTTTATCAACGACACGTACCCGCGCGCCACCGCGGCGGGTGGGGGGTTGCAGTCCGAAACGGACTGGAAGGTGGAACGGACGCTAGTAAAGAAGGGCGCTTCGATTGGGTCGGGCGCGACGATTCTGGCGAATGTGACCATCGGCGAGAACGCGCTGGTCGGCGCGGGGAGCGTCGTTACGAAAGATGTACCCGCCAATACGGTAGTAGCCGGGAATCCGGCGCGGGTCTTGCGCAGTGTGGCGGTGGCAGTCGGGAGCGCGAAATGAGCGGAGCGATGAACGTCCCTTTTCTTGACTTGGTGACTCCCCATGCAGAGCTGAAGGACGAGTTGTGCGAGGTCTTCAAGACCGCCCTGGACACGGCCGGGTTTATCGGCGGTCCAATGGTACAGGGCTTTGAGGAGAGCCCGAAAAACTTCAATCCCAATTGACAACCCGCTTAGAGGAGAACCAGGAAGGCCAGCAGTTCAGGCTTGTGGACCCACCGGCTCTACCGGTGACACCGTCAGGTCCCAAGCGTTTGAAGATTTGCCTGGGTGGGATGATGGGAGGAATCTTGGTGGGCTTTGCGCCGGCGTTTCTCGTCGACATGCGTGACAGCTCGTTTCATAGTGAGAAGTCGCTAGTGTAGTGTCCAAGAATTAGCTGGCCTTTCGTTTATGGGTTCTTGGGACGGTGCAGCCGGGCTGGATTTGCTCCAAGGTTTGACGCTGCCGAGCAAGCTTGGCGCGGATCGAATCCACGGTGGCGGTCCAGAGGAACGGCTTCGGATTTTCGTTCCACGC
>VFSW01003344.1_pt1 | contig 24082 bp, 23 predicted proteins | sample 5358111 | NCBI WGS metagenome assembly VFSW01 (sample SAMN11554181, study PRJNA540505) | mine drainage metagenome | isolation source: sediment from site ElyBrook_90M | place: USA: Ely Copper Mine, Vershire, VT | collected 2017
CAGGAGCCGGCTGTAGCCCATCGGGCCGTCCCCCTCCTCGGCCAGGCGCAGCCTCCGCGCGGGGTCGGCCAGGCTCTTCAGATCTGCCCCGGCGCAGAAGTCCTCGCCCTCCCCCGAGAGCACCGCCACCGAGAGGCTCTCCTCGGCGTCGAAGGCCCGGAACACCCGCGCCAGCGCCTCGGCCGTCTCGCGATCGACCGCGTTCCGAGCCGCGGCCCACCGGCGCACCGTGACCTTCGCCACCGCTCCGTCTCGCTCCAGCGTCACCACGTCGGCCATCGCGCGCCTCCTCGTCCGGCTCCCCGTCGCCTTCCTTTAGGCGCAAACGGCGGCGAAGCCAAACCGCGGAGTCCGCCTTCCCGGCGCGAGCCACCGTGGTATGAAATCCGCCATGCTCACTTCGCTCCTCCTCCTCTCCCTCACCGGCCTCCCCACCGAGGCCGAGCTCAAGACCCAGGTCGCGCGCTTCGCCCCCACCGAGCTCAAGGCCGACCTCTCGCAGCTGCCCGCCTCCGAGAAGACCGCGCTGGCGGCGCTGGTCCGGGCCGCGAAGCGCCTCGACAGCCTCTTCCTCGCCCAGGTGTGGGGCGGCAACCCGAGCCTGCTCTTGTCGCTGAGCCAGGACCCGAGCCCGCTCGGCAAGGCCCGGCTGCACGCCTTCCTCGTCAACAAGGGGCCCTGGAGCCGCCTCGACAACGACGCCCCGTTCCTGCCCGGCGTGCCGCCCAAGCCCCCCGAGGCGGCGTTCTATCCGGGCGACGCCAAGGACGAGATCCAGAAGCTCATCCAGTCGGGCGAGGGTGAGGTCAAGAAGCAGGTCACGAGCTTCTACACCGTCGCGCGGCGCGACCCGGCCGGCGCGCTGGTCTGGCGCCCGTACAGCGAGGTCTATGCGACCGAGCTGGCGCTCGTCGCGCGGGACCTCGAAGACGCCGCGAGCGCCACCGCCAACGCGAGTCTCAAGGCCTTCCTGTCGGCCCGGGCCAAGGCGCTCAGCTCGAACGACTACAAGGCCAGCGACGTCGCGTGGATGGAGCTCGATTCCGCGGTGGAGCCCACCGTGGGCCCCTACGAGGTCTACGAGGATGGGTGGTTCAACCTGAAGGCCGCCTTCGAGGCCTTCATCACCGTGCTCAACGTGGCCGAGAGCCAGAAGCTCGCCACGCTCAGCGGCCAGCTCCAGGAGCTCGAGGATCACCTGCCGATCGACCACGAGTACCGCAACGCCAAGCTCGGGGCGTCGTCGCCGATCAAGGTCGTCGACGAGATCTTCGCGTCGGGCGACGCCAACCACGGCGTGCAGACCGCGGCCTACAACCTCCCGAACGACGAGGATCTCACCCGCGAGAAGGGCACCAAGCGGGTGATGCTCAAGAACGTCCAGGAGGCGAAGTTCCAGAAGGTCCTGCTCCCGATCGCCCGAAGCGTCCTCGCCCCGAAGTCGCAGAAGCTCGTGAGCTTCGACGCGTTCTTCACCCACGTGCTCATGCACGAGCTCATGCACGGCCTCGGGCCGCACGAGTCCCCGCCCGGCAGCCAGAAGACCGTCCGCGAGGCGCTCGCGTCGGACTACTCCGCGCTCGAGGAGGCCAAGGCCGACATCGCCGGCCTGTGGGCGCTCCAGCAGCTCGTCGACAAGGGCGTCCTCCCGAAGGAGCTGGAGAAGTCGATGTACGTCACCTTCCTCGCCTCGGCCTTCCGCACCCTCCGCTTCGGACTGAACGAGGCGCACGGGAAGGGACAGGCGCTGCAGCTCAACTACCTGCTGGACAAGGGGGCCTTTACCGTCGGCCCCGGCTGCCACTTCGACGTCGATCCCGCCAAGGTCAAGGACGCGGTGCGAGACCTGACCCACGATCTGATGACCCTCGAGGCCGAGGGGGACAAGGGCAAGGCCGACGCCCTGCTCGGCACCCTCGGGCTGATTCGCCCCGACACCAAGTGCGCGCTCGACAAGCTCGGCAAGGTGCCGGTGGACATCGAGCCCAAGTTCGTCACCGCCGAGAAGCTGCTCGCGGAGTGACGCGGTCGAGGGGGGCCGAAGCCGCGCCCGTCTCCGGCCCCCGTGCGGCCACGCCGATCAGCCGGCCTTCGAAGCCCAGCGCTCCTTTGGGCGGTGCGTCGAGTCGAACCCGGACGCTGCGCTCGTCCTCGTCGAGGTTGCGCGGAGGAGGAGCAGCCCACCAAGGACGAGGCCGCAACCCCTAGGCAGCGTTGCGTCGCCAGTCCAACGTGACGCTGATCCCGAGGGCGGCGAGCACCCGTTCGAGCGTCTCGACGCTCGGGTTCGAGTCTGGATTCTCCAGCTTGGCAATCTGGGGCTGCCCAACGCCCACCCGCTTGGCAACCTGGGCCTGGGTAAGTCCTGCTTGCTGTCGTGCCCATCGGAGAAGGAGTTGCATCGACAACCCGAGTCGGACCTGGACTCGGACGAGCTTCTTGCCCTTCGGCGCGTGCGAATGCCGTCTTGGCCTGGGAGGGGCATCGCCATGGACAAGGTGCGTCTCCAACCAGCCTTCGAGGGCTTCCTTGGCCATCGCTCCGATCTCATCTTCGCTTTCGACCTGGGTCACGCATCCCGGGCAGTCCGGGAAGGTGACCACCCACTCCCCATCTTCGAATTGTACCAGCGCAAGATATTCCATGGTGTTGCGACCTCCGTTCTACCTACACCGGGACCGATCCCGGTGACCCTCCGCCGACCAGAATCCACACCAGTCAGCGGAGTCTGATTTGAGCCTGTCGTTCAATGCTCGCCAGAGTTCCCTTCTTCAGGTCTTTCTTCGGGTGCGGCACCGTTACGACCCCAGGCTTGGTGACGTGACGGAAGTGGTGGTGGCTCCCATTCACTCGGGCCAGCACCCAGCCGTCATCGGTCAGAAGCCTGATCGCTTCCTTCGAACTCACCCAGACAGTCTATTCCTCATATGGAATACCTCAAGTGCGGCAAGGAAGGTGCGCGGCGTCCGAGTGGCCCCCCCGATGCCCTGGATGGAGCAGCCGCTATCCCTTTTCAGCATCAGCACCGCGAGGGGCTCAACTCAAAGACGCGGCGAGGCCGTCGAGAAGGCTGCCTGAGACACTCCTTCACCAAGGCGAGCGGGTCAGGTGGTGAGGCGGGCCAGCAGCTCGCTCGCAGGCAACCGGCCATCTGCGAAGAACGCTCTCCTCTCGAAGGCGATAATCAAACCGGAACGCAGCAGCTCTTCTGCCAAATGGGCGGAGAGGGGATCGAACCCCCGACCAACGCCGTGTAAGGGCGCTGCTCTACCGCTGAGCTATCCGCCCGGTGTGCCGTACGCCGAGACTATCCGCCTCGTGGGCGGGGCCGCCACTGGGGAAGTGCGCCCGACGGCTTCACCCACGCCAGCGAGGTTGACAGGGCGCTGACGCTGCTCCCTGAGATCGCGGACCTCGGTCTGAGCGGCTGGACGTTCACGCTGACGACCCGGCCTCTGAGCTTGAGAGCCGCGCCCAACGGCTCGTCAGCCGCGCCAACGCGCTGAAGGCCTCTGAAGTCGATGGGGCCGCTGGAGGTCACGGTGGCGCCGCCCGCGGCCGTCGCGACGCCGGAGGTCACTCCGACGAACGGCGCGCCCCAGAAGACCGGGGCGTAGGTCGGGAGGTGCGGTAGAGGAAAGAGCGCAGCGGTCCGCCGCTCTTGTTTCAGGGAAGGCTCGGCGCGGCACCGGCCGGTGGCGGCCGTCCCGCCGGCTCAGGGAAGCATGATCGGGAAGTACCCGAAGTCGCCCGTGGGGGGCGTCTGCACGTTGCCGGTGAAGCCCAGCGCGCTGTTCTGCAGGGGACAGGCCGCCGACAGATTGGCGGGGTCCGGGCTCACGCGGGACGCGGTCACCTTGATCTCGGTCGCGTCCGTGATGTTGTAGATCAGCGCCACCCCCGCCGCGGAGGTCGAGGTGGCGCTGGGGTCGATGGCCTGCCCGCCGAGGTAGCCCACGGGCCAGGGGCCCGCGGTCCCGTCCAGGTACTGCGCCTTCACCACCCAGCCGGCGTAGTCCGGCAGGCCGCCGTCGAGCGGGGCGCAGGCCCCGGTGCCCGAGAGCGACTGCACGAGCGCGATCGCCGCGCCGGCGGCGGGGTTGATCGAGACCGAGGTGCCCAGGAAGGACTGAACGAGCGTGGAGATCATGAAGATCCCGCCCCCGCCGGCGGTGCCCTGGAGGCTCACGTCGACGGTGGGATCGAGCTCCGCGAGCTCGAGGGTCACGTAGCCGTGGAGGCTGAACAGCGGGGTGATCGGCGCATTGGCTGGGACGCACAGCGTGAACCGGCCGCCGTCGGCGGTCGTGACCGGGCTCATCGGACACCCGAAGGCCCCGACCGCGACCTTGGTCAACGGCACGACGCCGCCGTCCTTGAGGGTCGAGGAGGCGTACAGATCGAGGGTGCGTCCGGAGATCGCCAGGGACCCGGTCTGGCAGGAGCCGCCGGCCAGCGGCGCGGACATCTCGGCGCACGGGAAGGCGGGGGACCCGGTGGTGCTGCCGCCGGTGGTGCCCGTCGCGGTCGTGAGACCCGAGCCGCTGCCGCCGGTGGTCGAGCTCGCGCTGCCGCTGGTCGACGACGAGGACGACGCCGCCACGGTGGGCGCGCGGCAGTGATAGCCGCAGCCGGTGCTGGCGACTCCGCCGCCCGTGCCGCTGCCAACGGCGCCCGACGAGTACATGTCTCCCTGCACGCAGCCGACCACCGGGGCGAGCGCCAGGGCCAGCGCGGAAACCGCAAGAGCGTGTCTCACGACTTCAAGCTTTCCAGCCGAGTGGGGCGGTCGTCAAGGCCCCGCACTCAGGCGCTCGCCTGGACGTCGCCGCCCGCGGGCACGGATCCGCTCAGGGCGCCACTCGGCTTCGGGAAGCTGTCGGGATCGTCCAGCGCGAGCGCGACCTTCAGCACCTCGTCCACGTGCTCCACCGGAATGATGCGCAGCTCCTCGCGCACCTTCTTCGGGATCTCGCGGATGTCCTTGCGGTTCTCGGAGGGGATCAGGATCGTGCGAATGCCGCCGCGGTGGGCGGCCATCGCCTTCTCCTTCAAGCCACCGATGGGCAGCACCCGGCCGCGCAGGGTGATCTCGCCGGTCATGGCCACGTCGCGCCGCACGGGGATCCTGGCGATGGCCGAGATGAGGGCCGTGGCCATGGTGATCCCCGCCGACGGACCGTCCTTGGGGATCGCCCCTTCGGGCACGTGGATGTGCACGTCCAGCGTCTCGTTGAACTTGCGGTCGATGCCGAAGCGCTCCGCGCGGGACCGCACGTAGCTCATCGCGGCCTGCGCCGACTCCTGCATCACCTCGCCGAGCTTGCCGGTGATGATGAGCTTGCCCTTCCCGGGCATCACCGACACCTCGGTGGTGAGCAGCTCGCCGCCGAGCTCGGTCCAGGCCAGCCCGGTCACGAGGCCGATCTGATCGTGCGCCTCGATCTCCCCGAAGCGGTGCCGCGGCTGTCCGAGGTACTTCAGGAGCTTCTTCGAGGTGACCAGCCTCCGCCCCGCCTTGCCGTTCTTGAGCACGTCGGTGGCGAGCTTGCGGGAGACCGCGGCGATCTCGCGCTCGAGGCCGCGCACCCCCGCCTCCTTCGTGTACTTCTGGATGATCCCGCGCAGGGCCCGCTGCGTGAACTTCACCTCCACGTCCTTCAACCCGTTGGCCTCGGTCTCCTTGGGGACCAGGTAGCGCCGGGCGATGGCGAGCTTCTCGAGGTCGGTGTAGCCCGCGAGCCGGATGATCTCGAGGCGGTCCTGAAGCGGCACGGGGATGCCATGCAGCGTGTTGGCGGTGCAGACGAAGAGGACCTTGGAGAGATCGTAGTCCAGATCGAGATAGTGATCGCTGAAGGTGTGGTTCTGCTCCGGGTCGAGCACCTCGAGCAGCGCCGACGAGGGATCGCCGCGGAAGTCGGTGGACATCTTGTCGATCTCGTCGAGCAGGAACACCGGGTTCGACGCCCCGGCCTTCTTCAGCGACTGGATGATCTTGCCCGGCATGGCGCCGATGTACGTGCGCCGGTGGCCGCGGATCTCGGCCTCGTCCCGCACGCCGCCGAGGCTCAGCCGGACGAAGCGCCGCCCGGTGCAGCGGGCGATGGACTTGGCGAGCGAGGTCTTGCCCACGCCCGGGGGGCCCACGAAGCACAGGATCGGCCCCTTGATCTTCTCCACCAGGGCCTGCACCGCCAGGTACTCGATGATGCGCTGCTTGACCTTGCGCAGCCCGTAGTGGTCCTCGTCGAGCACCTTCTCGGCCTCGACCACGTCGACGCGGTCCTTGGTGACGTCGGCCCAGGGCAGCGCGAGGATCCAGTCGATGTAGTTCCGCACCACGGTCGCCTCGGCGCTCATCGGCGACATCATCTTCAGCTTCTTCAGCTCCTTCTTGGCGCGGAGGGTGGCCTCCTTGGACATCTTCTTCTGCTTGATCTTCTCGTCCAGCTCCTGGAGTTCGTTCTTGAACTCGTCGCGCTCGCCGAGCTCCTTCTGAATCGCCTGCATCTGCTCGTTGAGGTAGTACTCCTTCTGGGTCTTCTCCATGCTCTTCTTGACCCGCGTGCGGATCTTCTTCTCGAGCTCGAAGATGTCGATCTCGTTCTGCATCAGCTCGTAGAGTCGCTCCAGGCGCTTCACCGGCGACTCGGTCTCGAGCAGGCTCTGCTTGTCGTTCAGCTTGAGCGAGAGGTGGGCGACGATGGTGTCCGCGAGCCGGCTGGGATCGTCGATGGTGGCCATCGACATCGCCATCTCCTGCGGGATGCGCTTGTTGTGCTTCACGTACCGCGAGAACACGTCGTGCACGGTCCGCACCAGCGCCTCGAGCTCCAGGGTGCGATCGGTGGCCTCGTCGATCTCCTCGATCTCGACCTGAAAGAAGCCCGCGTTCTCGAGGAAGCGCTTGATGCGCGCCCGGCGCTTGCCTTCCAGCAGCACCTTGACCGACTTGTCGTCCACCCGGACCAGGCCGGGGTGGATGATGCCCCCGAGCGTGCCGACCTCGAAGACGTCCTCGGGGCCGGGGTTCTCGGTCTTGGCCTTCTTCTGGGTGACCAGCAGGATCTCCGAGCCGCCCTTCATGGCCTCTTCCAGCGCGGCGATGGAGCGCTCGCGCCCCACGAAGAGCGGGACGACCATGTGGGGGAAGACGATGATGTCGCGCAGGGGCAGGACCGGCACGATCTTGCCGCGCTTCACGTCGCCCTTGCGACCCTCGTCTCCGCGAAAAGAAAACATGCGTGCTCCCTTGGCTGGTGCTGCGCTTCTCTAACGCCCGCCGCGCCGTCAGTCTCCCACTGGTCACGGGGGGCCGGCCAGTTTTCGACGGCGGGGGCTTTCCGTGCGTCGCCGCCCAGGCGCCGCGGCTCAGGCGCTCTCGGCTTCCTTCTCGTACAGCACGAGGGGCTCTTCCTTCTTCAGGATCGACTCCTCGTTGAGGACCACCTCGCGGGCGTTCTTCCGGGAGGGCACGTCGAACATCACGTCGAGCATCGCCCCCTCGAGGATCGCGCGCAGCCCGCGCGCCCCGGCCTTGTGGCGGATCGCCTCGCGAGCCACGGCCTTGAGCGCCGAGTCGGTGAACTTGAGGTTCACGCCGTCCATCTCGAGCAGCTTGCGGTACTGCTTCACGAGCGCGTTCTTCGGCGTGAGCAGGATGTCCACGAGCGCGCTCTCGTTGAGCTCGTCGAGGGTCGCGATCACCGGGAGGCGGCCGATGAACTCGGGGATCATCCCGAACTTGAGCAGGTCATCCGGCTCCACGAACCGCAGGAGCTCGGAGAGATCCTTCTCGTCGCGGCTCTTCACGTCCGCGCCGAAGCCCATCGAGCGCCCGCCGATGCGGCGCTCGACGATCTTCTCCAGGCCCACGAAGGCCCCGCCGCAGATGAAGAGGATGTTCGAGGTGTCGACCTGCAGGAACTCCTGCTGGGGGTGCTTGCGGCCGCCCTTGGGCGGGACGTTGGCCACCGTGCCCTCGATGATCTTGAGGAGCGCCTGCTGCACGCCCTCCCCCGAGACGTCGCGGGTGATGCTGGGGTTCTCGCTCTTGCGGGCGATCTTGTCGATCTCGTCGATGTAGACGATGCCGCGCTGGGCCCGCTCGATGTCGTGGTCGGCGGCCTGCAGCAGGTTCACGATGATGTTCTCGACGTCCTCGCCCACGTAGCCCGCCTCGGTCAGGCAGGTGGCGTCGGCGATGGTGAACGGGACGTTGAGGATGCGCGCCAGGGTCTGGGCGAGGAGGGTCTTGCCGCTGCCCGTGGGGCCCAGGAGCAGGATGTTCGACTTCTGCAGCTCGACGCCGTCCGCGTCGATCGCGACCGCCTTGTTCTGGATGCGCTTGTAGTGGTTGTGCACCGCGACCGCGAGGGTCTTCTTCGCCCGGTCCTGCCCGACGACGTACTCGTCCAGGGTGGCCTTGATCTCCGACGGGCGCGGCACCCTGAGCTTGCTGTCCTTCGGGTCGTCCTTCTCGATCTCCTCGGCGATGATGTCGTTGCAGAGACCGATGCACTCGTCGCAGATGTAGACCGTCGGGCCCGCGATGAGCTTCTTCACGTCCTTCTGGCTCTTTCCGCAGAAGGAGCAGCAGAGAGATTTGTCCAGCGAGTCGCTGCGCTTGCCCGAGGCCAACGTGTTCTCCTGAACCCAGTCTAACCCTTCGTCTCGGTCTTTGCTGGGGGACGCTTGTAGACCTCGTCGATCAGCCCGTATTCCTTGGCTTCGACGGCCCCCATGAAGAAGTCGCGCTCGGCGTCGTGGGTGACCTTCTCGAGGCTCTGGCCCGTGTGCTTGTGCAGGATTTCGTTGAGCTTTCCCTTGAGGCGCAGGATCTCCTTGGCGTGGATCTCGATGTCCGTGGCCTGACCCTGCACGCCGCTCGACACCTGGTGGATCATGATGCGGGCGTGGGGCAGGCTGTAACGCTTCCCCTTCGCCCCGGCCGAAAGGAGCACGGCCCCCATGCTCGCCGCCTGGCCCATGCAGATCGTCGAGACCGCCGGCCGCACGTACTGCATGGTGTCGTAGATCGCGAGCCCGGCGGTGACCGACCCGCCCGGGGAGTTGATGTAGAGGTTGATGTCCTTGTCGGGATCCTCCGACTCGAGGAAGAGCAGCTGAGCGATGACCACGTTGGCGACGTCGTCGTCGATCGGGGTGCCCAGGAAGATGATGCGATCCTTCAGGAGCCGCGAGTAGATGTCATAGGAGCGCTCGCCGCGGTGGGACTGCTCCACCACGAAGGGCATCGGAATGTAGTTCGCTTGCTCGCGGCTCATGGTCGTCGCCTCATTTCTGAATGGTAGCCCTGCTTCGAAGGAAGGCAAGCGCCTTGTCCTGAAGTAATCTGTACTTCAACGCGTCGAGCTGGCCCGATCTTCCGATCTCCGCCTTGACCTTGGCCGGGGTCTTGTCGGTGACCTTGGCCACCTTCTCATAGTGGGCGTCGAGCTCGGGCTCGCCGACCTGGAGCTGCTCCTTGACGGCGATGGCCTCGAAGAGCAGCTCGGCCTTGATGCGCTCCTCCGCCGAGGCCCGCAGCTTCTCCTGGTCGAGGGACAGGCTGTTCGGGTCGATCCCCGAACGCAGGATCTGCTGGACCAGCGACCGCAGCTCCGCCTCCACCACCCGGTTCACCAGCGCGGGCGGGGCCTCGAAGGGGTTCTTCTCCACCACCGCCTTGGTGATCTGCTGGGCCGCGTCCCGGTCCGCCTCCTCCTTGCGCTCGTCCAGCATCCGGCCCTTCACCCGCTCGCGCAGCTGGGCCACGGTGGTGAGCTCGGCGTCGTCGAGGTCCTTCACCAGCTCGTCGTCGAGGGTGGGGATCAGGCGCTTGCGCAGCCCCTTGAGCGTCACCTTGAACAGGCCGGTCTTCCCGCGCAGGTCGCCCACGCGGTAGTCGTTCGGGAAGGGGTAGGTCACCTCCACCGTCTGCCCGACCTCGACGCCCCGCAGCTCGGGGATGTGGCCGCGGATGATCGGGCCGTCGCTGAGCTCGACCGGCTGATCCCGGTTGTTCTCCAGCTTGGCCACCGCGGTCCCGGCGACGCTCAGGTCGTAGTCCACGACCGCCCAGTCTCCCTGCACGCCGACCTTGCGCTCGCTCTCCTCGATGGGCTCCAGGGTGGCCATCGACTCGCGCAGCTTCTCGAGCTCGTCGTCGAGCTCCTGGTCGGTCACCGCCACCGGCTTCTCGGTCACGCTCAGGCCCAGGTAGTCCTTGGGCTCCAGCGTCGGCTTCACCTCGACCTGGGCGCGAAACCGGAAGGGCTGGCCCTCGGCGAGCTTGTCGTTCTCGATGATGGGCTCGGAGACCGGCCAGAGCTCGCGCTCGGTGACCGCCTGCCGGTAGCTCGCCTGCACGAGGTGGGCGATCACGTCGCGCTCGACGTCGGTGCGGTACTGGCCCTCGAGGATCCGCCGCGGCGCCTTGCCCGGCCGGAACCCCTTGACCTTCACGTTGTGCGACAGCTCCTGGTAGGCCTGCGCCAGGGCTTCGTCGACGGCGTTGGGCGGCAGCTCGATCGAGAGCTTGCGGAGAATCGGGGACAGCTCTTCGACGGAGACTTTGAGATCGGAGGAGGACATGGGGGTTCCTGGCACGGAAAGCTCGTAAACGGCGGGGAGTAATCAATGCAGAGGCCCGCGTCAATCGGATCGCGCGCCGCGGCCCCCAGGGCGGGCGGCGCCGGCTACCGCTCGATCGGCAACCCGGCCGCGAGCTTGAGCAGCCGCTGAAGCTCGGCCTTCACCCGCGCGTCGGGATCGATGAACAGCCCCCCGAAGCCCCGCTGGCCGTTCAGGAACCCGAGCCAGCGCACGGCGAGCGCCACCACGGGCCGCTCGCGCTCGGGGCGCTCGACGGCGAGCTCGAGCAGCACCGGCGGCGCCTCGGGGTCGCGCAGGAGCGACGGGAAGCTCGCCATGACCACGAACGCGCCGCTGCGCGACAGGTCGCCCAGATGGGCGGCGACGGGGTGGCCGGACTTGTCCCGCGCCTTGCCGCGCAGGTGGACGCGCACGCTGGCCGCGCAGGGGAACCGCGGGCTGCTGCGGGTGAACAGGAAGGAGTGGAACTTGGCGTCGTGCAGCAGCTGCCGCAGGGTCACCGCCGCGACCTCGTCGCAGGACGCCGAGACCCCCGGGAGGAGCCGCCCGCGCCCGCCGCGCCGGAACCACTTCGCGCGGGCCTCGATCTGGTAGCGCTCCCGCTGGCCGGTGAGCCCCAGATCGAGCGCGATCGGCCGGCCGAGAGTCACCGCCTGGAGGGTGGGGATGAAGACGCTCGGCTCGGGGCTCGCGGCGTCGACGAACTCCGCGACCTGCTCCCGCGAACGAAAGTCGAAGCTCAGACGGGGAACGTGCGCGCTCAAAGCTTCATGCCCTTGGGGATCACCACCACGCCCTCCTCGGTGACTTGAAAGCGCTGCCGATCTTCCTCGGGGTTGTAACCGATCGTCGCGCCCACCGGTAGGTCGACGTTCTTGTCGATGATCGCCCGGCGGATCCGGCAGTGGCGGCCGACGTTGACGCCCTCGAAGAGGATCGAGTCCTCGACGTGGCTGAAGGAGTTCACGCGCACCTTCGGGGACACGATGCAGCGGTGGAGCTCCCCACCCGAGATGATGACCCCCTCCGAGACCAGCGAGTCGGTGGCCAGGCCGACGCGGCCGCCGGCCCGGTCGGCGAAGACCGTCTTCGCCGGCGGCAGGTGGTAGCCCAGCGTGAAGATCGGCCACTTCTCGTTGTAGAGGCTGAAGATCGGATCGACGTCGATGAGATCCATGTTGGCGCGGAAGTAGGCGTCGATGCTCCCCACGTCGCGCCAGTAGCCGCGCTCCTTCTCGTGCTGCCCCGGGACCCGGTTCTGGGCGAAGTCGTAGACGAAGACCCGCATGCGCGGGCCCATGCCGGCGATGATGTCCTTGCCGAAGTCGTGGTGCGAGGGGCGGGCCGCGTCCTCGACCACCTCGCGCACGAGGACCCCCGTCTCGAAGAGGTAGTTGCCCATCGAGACCAGCGCCCGGGTGGGATCGTTGGGCATGGGCTTGGGCGCGGCGGGCTTCTCCTCGAAGCCGATCATCCGCCCTTGCCCGTCGACCTCGATGACCCCGAAGTCGTGGGCCTCGCCGATCGGCACGGGGATCGCCGCGACCGTGCAGTCGGCCTTGTTCGCGAGGTGGTACTCGAGCATCTGGCGCACGTCCATGCGGTAGACGTGGTCGGCGCCGAAGACGAAGACCTGGTCGGGCTCCTCGTCGGTGATCAGGTTCAGGTTCTGGTGGATCGCGTCGGCGGAGCCCTTGTACCACTCGGGGCCGAGCCGCATCTGCGCGGGCACGGTCTCCACGTAGTGGCCCAGGAACGCGGTGAGCCGCCAGGCGCGCGAGAGGTGCTTGTTCAGCGAATCGCTCTTGTACTGGGTGAGGACGTTGATCTTGAGGACGCCGCTGTTGGCGAAGTTCGAGAGGACGAAGTCGATGATCCGGTAGCGGCCCCCGAACGGGACCGCGGGCTTGGCCCGCTCCCGGGTCAGCGGATCGAGCCGGCGTCCCTCCCCGCCGGCGAGCACCATCGCGAGCGTCTTCGACATTCCGGGTTCCCCTCCGCGGCGCGGCTAGGCCACGAGCGCGGCTTCGACTTCGGCCCGCAGGCTCGCACGCCGAGCGCGGGGAAGGAAGGCGGATTCGACGCCGTTGAGGGCGAGGACCCCGATCTCCTCGCGCGACAGGCCGAAGGCCTGGATCGCCCGCGCGTACTCCTGGGTGACGGTGGTGTGGCTGACGAGCCGGTTGTCGGTGGCCAGACTCACGCGCACGCCTGCCGCGAGGAGGGCGCGCAGCGGGTGGGCCGCCAGGGAGGGCACCGCCCCGGTCTGGAGGTTGGAGGTCAGGCAGGCCTCGATCCCGATCGCGTGATCGGCGACGTAGCGCAGGAGGGCCGGGTCTTTGACCAGCGCGACGCCGTGCCCGATGCGATCGACCGCGCAGGAGTGGATGGCGTCGGCGATCGACTCGGGGCCGGCGTCCTCGCCCGCGTGGCAGGTCACCCAGAGGTTCGCGTCGCGCGCGCGCCGGAAGGCCGCCGCGTGGGCTTCGGCGGTGGTGGCGCGCTCGGCGCCCCCGAGGTCGAAGCCGATCACCGCCCCTGGCCGCCCCGCCGCGCCCGACGGGGCGTGGGCGCACGCGAGCTTCGCGAGGGTCAGCGATTCGTCGAGCGGGTGGTTGCGCTGGGCACAGATCAGCTGGCCGCTGTCGACCCCGTGGGCGGCGTGGGCGCGGGCCAGGCCGGCCTCGACGGCCGCCACGACCGCGTCGAGGGACAGGCCCTCCTTCTGGTTCAGCACCGGGCAGTAGCGAACCTCGATCCAGCGCACGTTCTCGGCGGCCGCGTCGGCGGCGAGCTCGTAAGCGATGCGCTCGAGCGCGGCCTCGGTCTGCATCAGCTCGAGGATGCGCGGAAAGACGGCCAGATAGGCGGCCAGGCTGCCGCGCTCCGCCCCGGGCGAGAGCGCGCTCTTGAGCTCGTCGACCCCGCCGGGGCGAAGCTTGCCCTCCGACTGCGCGAGCTCGAGGAGGGTCGCGAGCCGCGGGGAGCCGTCGAGGTGGCAGTGGAGCTCGACCTTGGGCAGGCGCGCGAGGAGAGCGGCGTGGGGGTTGGACACGTCGACCGAGCATACCGCGACGAAGGCCCGCGCGCGACGGGCATCGCGTTCGCCCCGCGCGCCGCGCGGATCTTACAGGGCGGGTGCGTCCCTCGAACCCTCCGCGGCCCGCGCGACCGCGTCCGCCACGTTCGCGGCCGCGCCGGCCCCCCCGAGCAGCGCCTTCACCTCCCGGTACCCGGTCACGAGCGCTTGCCTCCGAGCCAGGACGACCTCGACCGCGGCGACCATGCGCTCGGGCGTCGCCGCGCCCTGGAGCAGCGCGGGCACGAGCGCGCGGCCGAGCAGGAGATTGGGCAGCGCGACGTGCTGGACCCGCAGCATGGCCCGGGCGACCAGGGCGGTGACCGGCGAGGTCTTGTAGACCACCACCATCGGCGTCTCGGCCAGCGCCGCCTCCAGCGTCACCGTCCCGCTCTTCACGATCGCGACCTCGGCCCAGTCGAGCACCGCGCGGGAGTCTCCGTCGACGAGCTGCGCGGCGAGCCCCGCCGCGGCGAGCTCGACCTCCAGCGCCGCCCTCGAGATCGCCGGGGCGACCGGGATCGCGAGCTCGACCGGCCGCTGCAGGGCGAGCTGCTTCGCCGCCGCGAGCATCGGGCGCAAGAGGCGCGCCACCTCGCCCTGGCGGCTGCCGGGGAGCAAGCCGAGCCGCAGCCCGCCGCGCCGCTCGAGGGGCCGGGCGGCACAGGGCAGCGCGTCGAGCAGCGGATTCCCCACGTAGCGGGCGCGCACGCCGCGCTCGCGGAGGAACGGCTCCTCGAACGGGTAGATGCAGAGCACCTGCGCGACGTCCCGCTTCAGGAGCTCCACCCGCCCTTCCCGCCAGGCCCAGACCGTGGGACTCACGTAGAGCAGGACCGGCACCCCGAGGGCCGTCAGTCGCTGGGCCAGCCGAAGGTTGAAGTCCGGCAGGTCGACGAGCAGCGCGACGTCGGGCGGCGACTCGCGGCACGCGTCCTCGAGGGCGTCGAGGAGCTCGAACACCCGCGGGATCTTCCCCAGCACCTCGGTGATCCCCATCACCGAGATCTCCTTCGCGTCGAAGAGCGTGCGCAGCCCGGCCGCGCGGGCGTGGTCGCCCCCCATCCCGAACAGCTCGACGTCCGGCGCTCGCACCCGGAGCGCGCGCAGGGCCGCCGCGGCGTGCAGATCGCCCGAGGCCTCGCCCGCGACGACGAGCACCCGCACCGGCCTACAACCCCACCACCGAGACTCGGTGCTTCCTCGCGAGGCGCGCGAGCGCGGGCCGATCGATCACCAGCGTGACCCCCGCCTCCACCGCGAGCAGCTTCGCCTTCGCCTTCGCGAGCGTCTCGAGGGTCTTCGGGCCAATCGCCGGCAGATCGAACCGCCGATCCTGGCCAGGCTTCAGGGCCTTCACCACGATGGCCCCCGAGGCGAGCGCCCCCGCGCGCCGAATGCACGCGTCGGTCCCCTCGAGGGCCTCCACCGCGAGCACCATCCCCTCGCGCACCGCGAGGGTCTGGCCGATGTCGTGCTTCCCCAGCGCGTGGCACAGCTGCAGGCCGCGCTCGGCCTCGCGCAGGTCGGCGGGCTTCGGCGCGGGTCCCGCGATCTCTCCCCGCGCGGCGAAGCAGCCCTCGAGCAACCCGAGCGGGCCGACGATCGCCACGCCATTCCGTTCGAACCAGTCGGCGACCGCCCGCAGGAGTCGGTCATCCCCGCGCCCATCGAGGCGAGTCCAGAGCTTGAGCGCCTCGACGTCGGGCCGCGCCTGGGTGAGGGCCGCGGCCTTGGAGAGGCTGCCGCCAAAGAGCGCGCGCCCCGCCCCGCCGGCCGCGAGCGCGGCGACAGTCTTCTTGAGCTGCCCCACGCGGACCCAGGTGAGCGCATCCACCTCGCGCTCGAGCTTGGGATCGGTGGCCCCGACGTGGCCCACGGCCACGACGCGGTGACCGCGGGCGCGGGCGGCCCGCGCGAGCTCGACGGGGGGCTGGCCGCCCCCCGCGCTGGGTCCCCGCGCGCCGGTCATCGGCTACCGCGGCAGCCCGCGCTCGGAGGAGGCCACGAACGCGAGGAGCGCGGCGACCTCGGCCCCCGCCGGCACCTGCGCCTTGGTCTGGGCGATCGCCGCCTGCAGGCCGAGCCCGGTGCGAAAGAGGATCTTGTACGCCTCCTTGAGGTGCTTCGCGACTTCGGGGGAGAGCCCCGCGCGGGTGAGGCCCACGGTGTTCAACCCCGAGAGCGCCGCGCGGTCTCCCTGCGCGGTGCAGAACGGCGGGACGTCCATCACCACCATCGCGCCCCCGGAGATGAAGGCCAGCTGGCCGAGGCGCACGAACTGGTGGACCGCGGCGAGGCCGCCGACGATGGCGCGATCCCCGATGTGCACGTGACCGGCCAGGGCCACGCTGTTGGCGAGGATCACCTGGTTGCCGAGCTGGCAGTCGTGGGCCACGTGGGCGTTGGCCATGATCAGGTTGCCGTTGCCCAGGCGCGTGACGCCCCCGCCGCCGGCGCTGCCGATGTGCAGCGTGGTGAACTCGCGGATCTGGTTGTCGTCGCCGAGGACGAGCTCGGTGGGCTCCCCCTGGTACTTGAGGTCCTGCGGGATCGCGCCGAGCGCGGCGAGCTGAAAGATCCGGTTGCGCGCGCCGATCGTGGTGCGCCCCTCGATCACCGCGTGGGGGCCGACGGTGGTCCCCGCGCCGATCCGCACGTGCGGCCCGATGACCGCGAAGGGGCCCACCTCCACCGAGGAGTCGAGCTCCGCGCCGCGGTCGACGATGGCGGTAGGGTGGATCGCCATGGGCGCTAGGCAGAGACGGCCGTGCCCTCCGGCACGGTGGCCATCAGCTCGGCCTCGCAGGCGAGCTGTCCCTCGACGAAGGCCTCGCCCCGCATCTTCCAGATGCGCCCCTTGCGCCGCTCGATGTTCACCGAGAGATCGAGCCGGTCGCCCGGGACCACCAGCCGGCGAAAGCGCACGCCGTCGAGCCCCATCAGATACACCGCGCTGGGGCCATCGAGCCCCAGGCTCTTGAAGGCGAGCAGCGCCGCCGCCTGCGCGAGGGCCTCGACCATCAGGACCCCGGGCATCACCGGGTGCCCCGGGAAGTGGCCCTGGAAGAAGGCCTCGTTCACGGTGAGGTTCTTGAAGGCCTTGAGGCTCTTGTCGGGGACGAGCTCCACGACCCGATCGACCAGGAGGAAGGGATAGCGGTGGGGGAGGAACTTCTCGATCTCGCGGATGTCCACGAACGGGTTTCTAGCCGAACCCGGGGAGGGGCGAAAGTGGGGAGGCGCCCAGCCTTCGCCCGCGCCCCTCAACGCCCCTTCTTCTCGTACGCGCGGATCACTTCCTGCACCAGCGGATGCCGCACCACGTCCCGATCGGTGAAGGTGCAGAAGGAGATCCCCTCGATCCCCTTCAGGATCTTGGTCGCCTCGAGCAGCCCCGAGCTCTGTCCGGTCGGCAGGTCGGTCTGGGTCAGGTCGCCGGTGATCACCGCCTGGGAGCCGAAGCCGAGGCGCGTGAGGAACATCTTCATCTGCTCGCTGGTGCTGTTCTGTGCCTCGTCGAGGATCACGAAGGCGTCGTTGAGCGTGCGCCCGCGCATGAACGCGAGCGGCGCGACCTCGACGATGCCGCGCTCGAGCAGCCCCTGGGCCCGGTCCTCGTCCATCATCTCGTGCAGGGCGTCGTAGAGCGGCCGCAGGTAGGGGTTCACCTTCTCCGCGAGGTCGCCGGGCAGAAAACCGAGCCGCTCGCCGGCCTCCACCGCGGGCCGCGCGAGCACGATGCGCCGCACCCGCTTCTCGATCAGCGCCGCGACCGCGGTGGCCATGGCCAGGTAGGTCTTGCCGGTGCCCGCCGGGCCGATGCCGAAGGTGATCCCGTGGGTGCGGATCGCCTGCACGTAGGCCTTCTGGGCGAGTCCCTTGGGGCTGATGTGTCGGCTGTTGGTCGACACCAGCACCGCGTCGAGGAAGAGCTCGGCGATCGAGGCCTGGGGATCGCCCTCGAGCACGCGCAGGGCCAGCTCGAGGTCCACGGCGGTCACGCTCAGGTTCCGCTTGAGCACCGTCGAGAGCTCGGACAGCAGGCGCGAGACCCTCGCGACCTGCGCCGTCGGGCCGACGAGCCGCAGGGTCGTGCCGCGCTGGCCGATCTGCACGCCCGTCCGGCGCTCCAGGAGCTTCAGGTTCTCGTTGTGGGCCCCGAAGAGCCCCAGGACCTCGACGTCCTCGACGTCGAGCTCGAGGACCGACACCTTCGGGGCCTCGCCCTTGACCGACGCCGACAGGGGCGCCACCGGGAGGGGCTCGCTCATTGCAGGGGCGGCAGGAGCACGTAAGCGCCCTCGGGGGTCCGCCGGTAGTAGAACGGTGCGCGGAACGGATAGCTCAGGTCCTCGCGCCGCACGAAGCCGCCCTTCGCCAGCTCGTCGAGCTCGGCGGGGTAGGCCCCCTTCTCCAGGCGGAACACGGCGAGCGCGTTGGCCAGCCGCTGCTGCGCGGTGGCCTCGATGAGGTGCTGCGCGGTGGCGTCCTCGAGCATGGCCCGATCGCTCCCGGCGCCGCGCTGGGCGTCGAGGAGGTAGGCGGTGAGGCCGATCACCCCCACCACGAGCACCGTGACCGCCGCGCGCGCGACCCACAGCCGGGCCTGGATCAGGAGGCCGGCGGTGCCGCCGCTGGACGAAGCGCGAGTCATCACCGCGACGTCCGAATCCGCGGACACGCGCAGGTACCCGGCATTGATCAGCGCGAGCAGCACCTTGTGACTCTCGAACTCCCCCAGCCTGGACAGATCGCCGATGCGCTCGGCGGTCACCCCCGGACCGGCGAGGCCGTAGACCTGACGCTCCGGCCGAGAGACGCGCGAGCCACCAGACTTGGAGTGCGGAGCGCCGAACGCGCCGTCCAGATCCGCGTCGCCCGAGGCCTCGTCCTCGGCGCCGGGCGGCAGGGCCTTCGCCCGCTCGAAGGTCACCGCCCCCGACGGGATCACCCGCCGGATGCTGGGCCATTCGTCGACGCGGCGAAAGCCCTCCATCAGCACGCTCTCGCTGCGGATCGGGATGATCATCTCCGCGTCGTACTCGACCGCGCCCTGCTCGAACTCGTAGGTGCCGCTCTTCCAGGTGAAGAGCCGGTAGATCGTCTCCGTGACCTGTAGCTGGTACATCTCCTTGAGCTGCGCCGGCGAGATGAAGCGCTTCTCCACCAGGACGTCCCCGAGGCGCTGCAGCGTGCGGCGCTGGACCTCGAGACTCTCCTCGAGCTGCTTCTGATCGATCAGGTTGGCGTTGAGCAGCATCGAGCCCAGGAGGTCGCGCTGCCGGCGCGACGCCGAGTCGGCGCGCACGATGGCCCCGTTGGAGAAGGCGATGTGGACCTCCTCGTCGCGGGCCTTGAGGTGCAGGATGCCGGTCTTGGTCTGCTGGCCGATCAGCTGAAAGATGTCGGCGATACCAAAATCTTTGAGGGTTCCCTTGAGTGCCATGTCACCTGGTCTTCGAGAAGAGGTCGCGCACGGCGACGATGTAGAGGAGCACCGCGACGAGCCCGGCCACCACCGCGGCCACCGTGGCGACGATCCCCTCCTCGGGGGGGCGCAGGACGTTGAGCAGCCCGGTGGCGAGCACCCCGAAGAACACGAGGCCGAAGAGCAGCCCGGCGCCGAGCCCGGTCTCACCGACGGCGATGTGGCCGCCGCCGCCGAGCAGCACCGCCAGCCCGCGGACGAGCCGCAGGCGGAAGATCTGGTAGGCCTTGACCTTGGCCTCCTTGCGAATCCGCGCGGGCGGATCGGCGACGGACTTGCGCAGGAACACGTTCACGCACTGGCCACAGAGGCCTTCGCTCGGCAACCCGGGGTCGCAGCGCGCACAGACCGGGCGGCCGCACTTGCGGCAGGCTTCGCTGGGTCGAAGGCGGGCCCGGAGCACCCCCAGCGCCACCAGCGCGGCGAGCAGGAAGACGATGGCGGGAGTCTGCACCGGCTCGAACGCGCCGAAGATGCGCCGCTCCGCTTGCTGGCGGACCCCCCGCGACGCGAGCTCTGGAGACGAGCCCAGGGCCGCGACGTCGGCGAAGACGATCCCCGAATCGATCAGGAACACGTTCGCCCGCGGAGGGGCGGACATGTGCTGCTCGATCAAGGCTCGGTCGAGCTCCAGCGCGTGGCGCTGGGCCTCCTGGCTCTGCTCGAGCTGCAGCATCCGGCTGAAGCACTGGCCGAGGTTGAAGTACGCCGCGGCGCGCCCGGGATCGTGGTCGATCGCGGCTTCGTAGAGGCTCTTGGCCCCCGGCAGATCGCCCTTGAGCAGGCGCACGTTGCCCAGGTTGTTCTCGAGGTCCGGCCGGTTGGCGGCGACCTGGAGCGCCTTCTGATAAAAGCCCTCCGCCTCGTCCAGCCTTCCGAGGCGCTTGGCGCGGCTGCCCAGCACCGCCAGCGCGGCGACGTTGGGCGGGGTGGCCTGCGCCAGCACCGTCAGGCGACTCTCCGCCGCCGTGGCGTCGAGATCGGTCTGCGCCGTCCAGAGGTCGAGCGCGAGCGGGCTCACGTAGACGCGACTCGCGATCTCTCCCAGCGCCAGCGGGGCGAGCACCGCGACGAGCAGCGCGAGCGCGACCACCACCCGCCCCTGCCGATCGACATACATCCAGGCCGCGATCGCCAAGCTCGCCAGGATCGCGAAGGGCCCGAGGCGGAAGAGCCAGGGGACCGCCAGGAGGATCAGCCCGAGGAGACCGGTCTGGACCGGCGAGGCCCCGTTGGGGAACAGGTGGTGAAAGTCGTGTAGCGTGTACCGCACCGCGCCGCCCGCGATCAGCAGCAGGGCCAGCGACAGGGCCGCGAGCGCCGCCCAGATCGCGGCCACCGCGAGGTTGCCAAAGAGCGCGCGCCGGCCCAGCGGATCGGCGAGCTCGGCGCGAACGGCGGAGAAGGCGGCGGTCACGGCGGCGCCAGTGGCGGAGGGCCCGTCCGCGGCGACCTGCGACCGCGCGAGCAGCCACCACGCCTCCGGCAACCCCGGAGAAAGATCCACCGCGAGCAAGGCCGCGGAGCGGGCGAGGGCCCCCTGCCCGGCCTCGAGTCGCCGCTGCCCCTCGCGCACCAGCGCCTTGCCCACGGTCTGGAAGTCGGGGAAGCCGAGCTCGGTCTTCAGCTCGCGCAAGGCCTTGGCCTCGGCCTCCGCCTTCCGCGGGTCCTGCTCGAGCACCGCCTTCTGGCGCGCGCGGAAGTGGGAGAGGAGCTCGGCCAGCCCGCCCTGTGGCAAGGCGATCGGCGTGAGCTTCGACACCACCGGCGGCGGCGGGGCCACCACCGGAACGGCCGGTGGAGCTTCGACCTTCTTCTTCGGGGGCGCGGCCTTGACGGGCTCGTCGGTCGTGTCCTCGGGCGCGGGCGCAGCCTCGTCCTCTGGCGCGACGTCTTCGTCGGCCGGCTGGGGCTTCGGGGGCAGACGCTTGCGAGCCGGCCTGGCCTCGGTGGGCCGCTGAGGCGCGGGGGCTTCTCCGAGCGTGGGCTCGTCGACCGCGTCGATCGCCGCCCGCGCGGGGGCCGCCCAGCAGAGGAGCGGCCAGGCGAACGCCGCGAGGAGCGCCAGGGAGGGAACGTTGGAGGTGCCGACGAGCGGACGGGTGCGCATCACGATCCGAGAGAGTATATCGGGCCTCGCCATGCCTGAACACCACCGCGAACATGCCCGGGCCGCCGAGGCCCTGGTCCGCCTCCTGGACATCATGGGCCGGCTCCGGGCCCCCGACGGCTGCCCGTGGGACCTGGCGCAGGATCTCGACTCGCTCCGCCCCTACCTCCTCGAGGAGACCTACGAGGTCCTGGACGCCCTCGACGCGCGCGATCTCCCCGAGCTGCGGGTGGAGCTCGGCGACCTCTTGTTCCAGATCGTCTTCCAGGCGCGCGTCGCGGAGGAGCGCCGGGCCTTCGGCATGGCCGACGTGATCACCGCCATCGCCGACAAGCTCACCCGCCGCCACCCGCACGTGTTCGGCGACGAAGCCCAGCAGCGGGGGTCCGTGGCCGACATCGAGCAGCGCTCGGCCGAGCTCAAGCGGGCCGAGCGGGCCGTCGAGGGCGAAGCCCCCCCCTCGGCGCTCGACGGCATCCCGACCCAGGCCCCGGCCCTCCTGCGCGCCGAGCGCATGGGAGAGAAGGCGGCCCGGGAGGGCTTCGACTGGCCCGCCCTGACCGGGGTTCGGGCCAAGCTGGACGAGGAGCTGACCGAGCTGGACGCGGCCATCGCCGGGGGAGACCGGACCCGGATGCAGGAGGAGCTCGGCGACGTGCTCTTCTCGGCCTGCAACCTCGCCCGCTGGCTCAAGACCCCAGCCGAAGACGCCCTGCGCGACGCCACCCATCGCTTCGAGCGGCGCTTTCGCCACGTCGAGGGCCAGCTCTCGGCCCAGGGCCAGCGGCTGCGCGACGTGTCCCCGGCGGAGGCAGATCGACTCTGGAACCTCGCCAAGAAGGCCCCTCCCGAAAAGTAAGGCGGCCGCTTTTCACATTCTCTGTGAGGAAGCTGTGCGCAAGCCTGCAGAGAAGTCGATGTTGCCCAGAGTTCACCGTGTCGTGGGAGCGCGCGCCCCGGCGCTGTGCAGATGGGATTGGCCAGCGGGTTCGCGGAGTTGGCGCCGAAATTGACGATTTTTTCAACAGTTGGCGGGCCTTCGCGGGCCAATTCGAGCGTCGACTCCCGCCGGAGGGTGAATAACTCCCTCGTCACCTCAGCGCGCGGGGCCGCTCAGGACGCGGCCGCGCGAGACCTCGCACGCGCGGACCCGCTTGCCGAGCGGGTGCGCGAACCCTCCGGCGCGCAAACCCGCTCCGTTGGTCGGCCTCCGGCCCAGGCACAGCGGCGGGGCTTCGGCCACCGAGGCGACCCTGCTCATCCGGAGCTTTGCATCCACGGAGCTTTGCATCCCTTGACCCCCAACGGCCCGATTGCTAGAACCACCGCCTCTCGATTTCGCCGCGTCGAAGTGCTCCTGGCGCGGCTCGCTGTTCAGCTTTCAGACTTTCATTTCAGATCCGGAGTGGTGTTCGAATGGCCAACCTGCCGTCCGTAGAGAAGCGCAACCGTCAGTCCCTGAAGCGCAAGGCTCGCAACGTCGTCGTCCGCACGCAGGTGAAGGGGGCGCTCAAGGCCGCCCGCACCGCGATCTCGGCGAAGGACCCGGCGAAGGTGAAGGACGCGCTCAAGGAGGCCATGCGCGTGGTCGGCAAGGCCAAGAGCAAGGGCGTCATGCACCCCCGCACCGCGGCGCGGCGCATCGCCCGGCTCGCGAAGTCGGCGGCGAACAGCTTGAAGAAGTAGCCTCCGGAGCGGTTGCCCAGAGCGGGCCGCGACGCCACTCACCGCACGGCTTCGACGGGGCGGCGAGGCGCTTCACCAACCAAAGTAGCGCTGAAAGAAGTTGGCCCGACGAACTCGCGGCGGGGGCCGCTCGATCTGGATCGGGTGCTCACGCACGAAGACCAGCGCGGTCTCGACGCCGTCGTGGACGAGAGTCCGAAGGGCGGGCTCGATGGCGGCCAGGTGAGCGGTCTTGCTGTGCCAGTAATGGACGACCACGTCGGCGGCCGGTTGGATGACGCACCCAGCCTCCTGCAAGAGCGAGCTCACCGCATACTGCTCGAGCGCCCAACGCTTCGCCCGGGGATAGACCTCGTCGACGAAGGCGAGCCAGCTCTCGAGCACGGGAAACAGCGCTGGCCCGAGCCCAACGACCCCTGAGTTCCACATGTCGCGATCGAGCGGAATGGGCGCACCGCGAAAGCGGGCCGCTCGAAGCTTGCGACGAAAGCGGTACATCATGGGGGAGTTTCGCTGCGCCACGTTGTACTCCCGTTCATGCAAGAGGGCGGAGCGGTCGGAAATTCGATCAAACAGCACACCGACGCTGCGATAGAAGAACGTGTCGGCGTCGGCCAGGATGAGCTTGTCCGCTGGATGCTGCCGAGCGGCCTCCAGCATCAGCGCGGGCTTGGCCCGCAGGACGTAGCCGTGGGGTCCCGACAACGCTCGAACGACGCGCGGTTCGATCCTCCGAAGGTCGATTCGACCCGCGAGCGGCAGGAAGAGGGCGGGATCGTCGGTGGTCACCTGGATCGCCGCAGGCAGCGCTTGCTGCCAGGCGAGCGCCGACAGGGCCGCGTAGAGAGCCTGACGCCTGATCTCTTCAGAAGAGTGGGCGAGGTAGAGCAGACGGTTCATGATCGGAGGCCAGCGCCGCACAGCGGCCGCGGCGACCCGCGGGCAGGAGGAAGTCTACACGAGCGCGCGGCCTGCCGCACCCGAACCCCGGTGCGCCGAGCCGAGCGCTCACCCATGCGGGCTCAACCGCTCGCGCAACGTTTCGCCCACGAAGTTCAACCCGAGCACGGTGATCGCGATCGCCGCCCCCGGCATC
>VFSW01003345.1_pt1 | contig 24081 bp, 15 predicted proteins | sample 5358111 | NCBI WGS metagenome assembly VFSW01 (sample SAMN11554181, study PRJNA540505) | mine drainage metagenome | isolation source: sediment from site ElyBrook_90M | place: USA: Ely Copper Mine, Vershire, VT | collected 2017
CCCGAAGAAAACATGGAAGGACTATATTCTCCTCCTGCCTGCTTCTCCAAGTGGGCAGCTTTTCTTCTTATTCGAATGGCATTGCCCACGACTCCAACCAAACCAAACAACCCAACAACGGCACTATTAAAATGATAGGGCGGCGTGGTCAAGAGAAAAGGCAAGGCAACCCAGAAAACGCTGAAAGCTCCAAATACTAGGCCCCCGAGTAGACTGGCTTCCCGCAAGACAGGCTCACGCTTGACAAAACCCCAGAGTGAACGCAACAATTGCGCATAGCTCAGGTTCATCTTCGTCTGCTCTTTCGGTAGCACCACACGCAAAATCAGCAGTAACACAAGCATCATCGCCGCTGCCAACCAGTACATGGCACGCCATCCAAAGAAAGCTCCGACGATACCACTCACGGTGCGCGCCAGCAGAATGCCGATCAATAAACTGCTCATCACGATGCCCACCACGCGCCCACGCTCTTGCGGGCGCGCCAGACTCGCGGCGAAAGGCACAATGAGATGCGGCACAATTGTTGTCACACCAACAGCAAAGCTCGCAATGGCAAGGAGCAGCAAAGTTGGCGAGAGTGCAGTCGCTAATAAGGAAAACGTAACCGCCAATAAGACAAACGAGAGCAGTTTACGCCGCTCAAACGCATCACCTAGCGGCACAATAAAAAGTAAGCCGAGAGCAAAACCCAGTTGTGTCAGGGTTGCAATAAAACCAACAGCACGTTCAGAGGCAGAAAAATTCTGCGCAATCGATGCCAGCAATGGCTGACTATAATACAGATTTGCAGCGGTCATTGCACATGCCAACGATAACACCCAAACCAGACGCCAATCAATAGTGACATCTTGCGCGGATGCAATATCTGCCCGCAAGGAGCTATCTTGCACCTGTTCTACCGTCTTCATCTTTTTTTCATCAGTATAACCTTGTGACATTTCGTATTCCTCATATTCACCAAACCGCAATGATAAATGATCCTCTCTTCCTTAGAACCATCATTAGTCCTGCGTTTCTTCCCACAGCCCGCTTTTTTCACGTATGAGAGGAGAGCTGGACTGCACGGCATGCTCCAGGCTACAAACCCAATACATCGTAGCATCTGGATACCAGCAAGGTCTACGACAGCAACAAATAAAGCAATATGCTACAATAAAAAGGACTGATTTGCGAAACTATCAAACAAAGATGTGGAGGAAATTATGGCACGACCAGTCACCCTCTTTACAGGACAATTCGCCGATCTCCCACTAGCACAATTGGCTCCCCTGGCAAAAAGTTGGGGCTATGATGGGCTGGAACTCGCCTGCTGGGGCGACCACTTTGAGGTTACTAAGGCTCTGACTCATCCCAACTACGTGCAAGACAAACGTGCGTTGCTCGAGCAACACGGGCTGGGTTGTTGGGCGATCAGCAATCACCTCGTGGGGCAGGCAGTTGCCGATAAGTTTATTGATGAACGGCATCAGGGCATTGTACCCCCGCACGTATGGGGCAACGGCGATCCCGAAGGCGTGCGCCAGCGGGCCGCTCAAGAGATGATGGACACGGCACGCGCCGCGCACCTCTTTGGCGTCAAGCAGGTAAACGGCTTTACAGGCTCACCGATCTGGCACTTACTCTACTCTTTCCCACCCAATAATTTCGCAACCATCGAGGCCGGCTATCGTGAGTTTGCAGACCGCTGGAATCCCATCATGGACGTATTTGACGAGGAAGGCATTCGTTTCGGCCTGGAGGTTCATCCAACAGAAATTGCCTACGATATCGTCACCACCGAGAAGACGCTAGCAGCCATCGGGCATCGTGCGGCCTTTGGCATTAATTTTGATCCCAGCCACCTACACCACCAGTTCGTTGATCCGGTTCTCTTTCTCGAAACATTCGCCAATCGTATCTATCATGTTCACGTGAAGAATGCCACACGCAATTTGAATGGACGCACGAGTATCCTCGGCTCACATCTAGATTTTGGTGATCCCCGACGCGGGTGGGACTTCCGCACGCCTGGACGCAGTGGCATCGAGTTCGAGGAGATTATTCGTACCCTCAACCGCGTTGGCTACGCAGGTCCACTCTCCGTTGAATGGGAAGACAGCGGCATGGAACGCGCACATGGAGCCACCGAGGCCGCGGCCTTTGTCCATAAACTCGACTTTGCGCCCTCGCAACTGGCATTTGACGCCGCCTTTAAGCAGAAATAAGGCGCAAGAATGCATACATTTGTTTTCTGTCAAATTTTTAGGGATGAGAGGTGTATACCATGTCTGAGCGCGTTGGTTTTGTGACAATGGGCGAAAGCGGCAAGATTTCAGACAATATCCCCACCCTAGGCGTGGGCATGTTAGGCTATGCTTTTATGGGCAAGGCACATACAAACGGCTATAAGAAAATGAACTATTTTTATACACCACCACCCGCCTATGCACGCCTGACTGCCCTGGCCGGTCGTGATAAAGAGCGCGTTGAGGCCGCTGCGCAACGCTATGGCTATGAAAAAGCTGTCACCGACTGGCATGATCTCATCAGCGATCCCGCTGTTCAGGTTTTTGACAATAGCGCACCCAATCATTTACATGCCGAACCCACCATTGCGGCAGTGCAGGCAGGGAAGCATGTCATCTGCGAAAAACCGCTGGGACGCGATGCAGCCGAAGCCAAACGAATGTGGGATGCCGCTAAACAAGCGGGTGTTGTTCATATGTGCGCTTTCAATTACCGCTTTGTGCCCGCTATTCGGCTCGCCCGCGATCTCATCCAGTCGGGCCGTCTAGGCCGTATCTACCACTTCCGTGCCCATTATCTACAAGAGTGGATTATGGACCCCCACTTTGGCATGGTCTGGCGTCTTGATGCTTCGACCGCTGGCTCTGGCGCATTGGGTGACCTGGGCACACATATCATTGATCTGGCACGTTTTCTGGTCGGTGAACCTGCCAATATCAGCGGCGTGACCACCACATTCATTAAAGAACGCACCAATGAGGCCGGCCAACACATACCCGTGACAGTCGATGATGCTTTTATTGCCCTGCTAACTTTCCAAAATGGCGCACTCGGCACATTGGAGGCCACTCGCTTTGCGCGTGGTCGTAAAAATCATCAGGTGATTGAGATCAACGGCGAGAAAGGATCACTGGTCTTTAACTTGGAACGCCTGAACGAGCTAGAGGTCTATCTTCCCGAAGAAGAGACGCAGAAGGATGCGCAAGGCTTTCGCCAGGTACTAGTGACAGAGAGCCATCATCCCTTCTACAATGCATGGTGGCCACAAGGACACATCATCGGTTGGGAACACACGTTTGTGCATGAGATCAGACATCTTTTTGATGCCATCGTTAACGGACATCCCATCTCACCAGAGGGAGCCGACTTTGAGGATGGCTATCGTGCCAGTGTAATTGCCGACGCCATTATGCAATCGTCGCACACAGGCCAGCGCGTTGAGATCGCGTATTAACCTTTTATCAGCCTAATTAACCTTTTATCTAAAAGAGAGTAGGCATGACACCCCTCGTGAGTGTCATGCCACTATCATGCCGCCCCAATATTGATCTTAACGCTATCAACGCTCATGAATCTCTGCAAGACCTTTTTTATTGTGCAAAAGCCTCACGCAAGACGGAGGCCGCCTCGTTCAAGGCAACTTTGCCTTGCTCAATCACACCGGCCATGCTGACAAAACCGTGGATAACACCATTGTAACGTTTCGTCCGCACGATTACATCTGCCTCACGCAGACGTTGTGCATAGTGTTCGCCTTCGTCACGCAATGGGTCATACTCAGCAGTTATCACGAAAGCTAGCGGCAATCCGCTGAGGTCTTTGGCACGCAGCGGGTGCAGGTACGGATTATCTAGATCAGTGCCGCTCAGCACATAATGGTTGAAAAACCAGATCATCATGTCGCGGGTCAGGAAATAGCCATCGGCATTCTCGCGCAGGGACGGCGTACCCGGCTGGTAGTGGTCAGTTACAGGATAGATCAGCAATTGAAAGATGATCTTTGGACCACTACGGTCACGAGCCATCAAGCTCACAACAGCAGATAAATTGCCACCCGCACTATCACCAGCCACCGCAAGACGCCCGGCATCACCATGTAGCTCGGCAGCATGTTCAGCTACCCATTTGGTCGCTGCATAACAGTCTTCGGGAGCAGCAGGAAAAGGATGTTCTGGCGCAAGCCGATAATCAACGGCCACAACCACACACTGTGCAGCATTCGCCAGCGAGCGACATACCCCATCGTGTGTCTCTAGTGAGCCGAGAACGAAACCTCCGCCATGAAAAAACATCAGCAGCGGCAAAGAACCACTCGCAGTTGGTGTATAAATACGTACTGGAATGTCTCCTGCTGGACCGGGTATTGTGCGGTCCTCAACAGCATGAATAGCTTCCAGCACACCACTCATATTACCCATATCCATCGACTGACGTGCAGCCGCAACGCTCTGTGTATGCATCGGTGGTATATTCATGACCACCATCATATCAAGGAGAGCTTGTACCTGTGGGTCTACTGGCATGGAACGATCCTTTCTGAGGCTAACATCGTCTAGGGAGATCAGTACTGTATCCCCAAAACATCATACAACGCAGGAAACACAACTGAACAGAGCAATTCTTGATCAAACGTGATTATTTTGATAGACGTTATAGGTCATTTGCCCCTCATCTACACAACGGCATACAGTTACACTTTACAAAGAACGAATATACCTGTGTACAGAGATGCGCAATACATGGGAAAGGGAGGATTTATGTTCACGAGAGTTAATATGCACTGCGACTGCTGCGGGCAAGCAATCGCGCCAGAAGTAGAAAGTGATTGCCCAAATTGTGGCTATCCCATCGCTCCAAAGAAAGAACGTCTCTTTTTGCAGTCCGCCATTCGCGATTTACAACGGGTTGCGACGCACGGAGGAGCGAGCATGACGGTTACAGACCTGCTACACCGCTACCAAACACGCCTAAACGATCTGAAGATGCTAGAACAACCACAGCCGACTCCTATTGCCAGCGTTCCTATTGCCCTAGCCAGTGCCCCTATGCTGATGGCAACAGCAAGCTCACCAGCACCACAACCCACGCCTGCGCCAATCGCATCATCTCCAAAACATGATGAGCATATACACCATGTTTTTTCATGGAAAACCTTTTTTGCCAACCAAACGATCAATATTGTAGCATCACTGGGAGCTTTTTTTATTCTGATTGGCTCGCTCAGTTTTATTGCCACGACAACAAATCTTTTTCTCTCTTTCATGGTCATGCTGCTGGTTCACGCCATTTTTGGCATCATCGGCATGGTTTCCTATCGTTTTCAGGCGTTTCGCACGGTTTCTGTGATCTATACAGCGATTTTTGCACTCCTCGTGCCATTGGTCGGCTTCTCAGCCTACCGTGTCGTTGAAGGACAGATGATACCACTTTCTACCTCCACGCTGGTCGTCATCGCCGCTACATATGCCGCCCTGGTCTATGGCTTTTTGGCTGTTTATCAACGTTTCGCCCCCTTTGGTTACCTCGCCGTCTCAGCATTGCTCCTGGCTGATCTCGCCCTATCGCAGGCTCTCCATCTCTCTTATCCCTGGTGGATTGCCATGTTGTTCGTGCTTGCCTTGCCTGCTTTGCTAGCAGCTCCGCGCCCGACAAGCGTATGGCCCTTTAGCGGCCTATTCGCCATTCTACGCGCTCCTGTGCAGATACTTATGTACCTTGTCGTCTCAGTAAGTGCGTTCGGCTTGTTGTTCACTTACCTGTTTACGATGAGTGTGAATGGAACAGCGCAACCAACAATGGAAGCACGTCTGGCTATGCTGACAGTAGCCAGCCTGCTACTGCTCTGGACAACGCTCTACTGCTGGCTGACACGCCAGAAACAATGGGCCGTCGCTATTCCTTACCTATTGCTCGTTGTTGTTCTCTTCTTCTGTTATGCTCTTGACTTCACAGCACTTGGCTATGCGATTGCATTGACAGTCCTGGCACTCTCTTACCACCTGCTCAAACGGGTTGCCTATCCACTGCCCCAGCTGTTAGAGCAAACAGCAACACATATAGAAGGAATCGCCCTCATACTCGTCGGCATTGTGCCATTGCTGCTCATGCAATCCTCACCCCTCGTACTCCTCTTACGCTCCTTCGGTTTCCCTTCACCTCCGCAGCTCATGGCCTATGACACCATCATTAGACTGGCCTTACAAGCCGTTGGGCTAGCGATAACTTGTAGCATACTGTTCAGTCATACAGGCTTAAAACGCATCATCTCACCTCATAGTGTTTCTTGGCTCTCACTGTTACTACTGGCTGGCTGGCAACTTGACATGGGATATGCTCTCGCTGTCGCACAGTTACGGCTTTCACCATTCAATGCATTTCTCACGCTTACGTTGCTACTAGTAGTGAGCGCAGTGTTGATACGCCGCTTTATCAATAGCACATGGTCAAATATGTTCGATATCGTGACACTCGCCAATATTGCCATCACGCTGATCTTTTCACTTGGGCAACAACACGCGGTCATCGCAGGCACATTACTGGGCTTTGCCGCTCTTACCTATGCGCTTGTTGTCTATCAACAGCGCACACACTTGCTGTTTTTGCCACTAGTGTTTTTCTCATTGGCTCTACCGCTCCTGAGTGATGAGTTTATCGGGACGACGCTCATGCTGGCCATCCTCTTCCCTCTGGGTGCAATGATGACCCGCCTGAGCATTACTAACAGGCGCGAACGCTCAACGGTGCTGACATTTGCAGGGAACAGCACGAGACCCGCGCAGGCTATCAGCAGTGATGAACAAGCTACCCTGGCGGTTTCACCACGCCCAAGCGCGCAAAATCCTCTCCGCACATTATCACTCGCGTGGGAATGGCCTCTACTGGCAGCGGGCATGACACTCGGCGCGCTCATCATCATCCACGATCTCAGTACATTCAGCAGTGTATTAAGGCAAGGTTTTGGGCTAGCCTGGCCCTCGGAAATCGAGCTGGGCGGATTGGCCCTTGCCTGGTATGTTGCAGCAGGCATAGCACAACGAACATGGTGGTTAGTCGCGACCTACACCTTGATCGTCGTAGCCATGTTCCTCACTGTCATCTTCTGGACATTTGCCTGGGCCGCACCATTGGCATTGCTGGCCGCCCTGCTCATCAGGCGACGCGTAGGCAGAGCGTGGGCCTATCCGCTCTACGCAACCTCACTGCTCGCCGCTGTCAGTATCGGCTATCATGGTTTCGAGGAACCCTATAGATTGTTCGCACTTTGGGAACTCGCGGCCTATGCCCTACTCGTTTATACGGCTGGTGTGATTGAAGAGCAGACAGCATTTCAATGGCTATCACCCGTGTTCGCAGCCTGGTCAGCCACTATCGCCATCTTCTACGGCCAACAGGTGTTTGCCTTCGGGCTGGGGGTCTTCTTTGTCGGGCTGGGCATAGCAACATTGCTACTCAAACGAATCGCACCCTCTGTCGAAGAGCGACGACGGCATTTTGTTTTGCCACTCTACGGAAACACATTGGCAGTCGCCGCCATATTGGTGCTATATGGCATAGTAGTAGATCGCACACAGCTTAACCAACCTTTCTATGATGCCCTTCCATTGGCAGTACTGCTCTATGCCGCCCTGGCTTTCGCGGTCAGCGTGCTTGAGCAGCGGCCAGCATGGCTCTGGTTTACACCACTGCTCGGCCTGACTGCGGTCATATTCTTGCCAAGTACGATAACCTGTTTTACAAGCAATGGATACGACGCGAACTTGTGCTATACACAGTTACAAACAACAACCGCCCTCTTGGTCGGGATTGCACTAGCAACAGGGATTGTGGGCATACTCGTGGGACGTTTGCTACACACCACCACAACTCAGCATACCGATCACCCGCTACAAGACTTGTATGCACATTTTACCTGGAGTTGGCCCTGGTACATACTGTCCTATGGCACCATCCTGGTGATACTCTCCTGGAGCGAAAACACAGGCGCATTAATCCTACACGGCACGCCTTACTATGAAGCCATGCTTGCCAGTTTTATTGTGCTTGCCTGTATCGAAATGTTGCTAGAACGCACACCTGAAGCCATCGTGTTACCCATGTTGCTCACATCATGGTTGATTGCCATCCTCCCCTGGACACTTTGGCAACAGATGCTTGCCTATAGCGCGCTCTGTGTCGCCGTGTTTGGCGCGCAATTCATCTGGCTGTGGTTGCCGAGCCACACAACACTCATCACGCCGAAACGCCTGTATGCCTGGCTTGCTATCGGTGGACAAACGCTAGTCGTGCTAGCTATCGCCTGGCTCAGTGGCTTCTCAACAAGCGAAGTCGCTATGGCCCATACCGGCAGTGGCGCACTGCTCATCCTGGCCGTGCTACTCTTCTGGAATGGCAGCTTACAGCCAACACAGGTAGTACGCCACTGGTACAACTATAGCAGCGGCTTACTCATCGCCTTGAGCATCTCGTGGGAACTACTGGCTCAGCAGCAAACGGGTATTGACGTACTGACCATTGCCCCCGCAAGCTACCTGATAGTGATCGCACCATTCCTATCACGCGACCAGCATCTAGCCAATCGTCACTTAGTTGGGCAACTCTGTGCTATCACCGGTTCCTTGCTGTTGCTCTTGCCCACATTCTGGTTGAGCTTTACCCATGATAACCTGCAACCGACGCTCGTCCTGGTTGGTGAATCGCTGGCACTGCTACTGCTCGGTATTGTGACACATATGCGCTTCTTCGTATTGAGTGGAGCGGCCCTGGTCATCGTCGCCACCATTCACGCGCTTTTCTTGCCAGAGCTGGGCATCCCACTCTCTCTCGCACTGGCACTACTAGGAGCGATACTGCTGACATTGGCCACAGTTCTCAGCCTGATGCGCCAACGCTTGCGCCTGGTATGGTCAGAATTGGAATAGCATAGTGTTGTTTGTTGTGGTATGATAAAGCCGTATATTCTGAAACAGATGCAGAAGCAGATGTTTTTCTACCTGATCTATACGCCGCCTCATCTTCCCAAAAGATGCCACGCGAGATGAGCAAGAGAGAAGGTAGGAGGGGTTCCTCTAGGGTATTCAGAGGAACCCCCTTTTTTAGCAGTAGAGCTGAAAAAACGCACTATTTCCCAGCAGAGATACATCTAGTACAGATATTTTCTATACAGATGCGACAATAGATGAAAGAAAATTGGGTGACAGCGTGACACTATACAAGTAACACATGTCGGTTCATGCTGCTTCACGAGGAGGTGTTTATGGAACTTTCGCTGCGCTTGGACACATTGGGGATGGTGGAATTGCGTTATTTGCGGCGGCGCGAACAGTATCGAGACTGGCCTCAATTTCAATTAACGGCCATGTCGCGACAGGCAGTGGTTAATGCCTATATGAGCAGGGAAGTGGCTGAACTATTACATCAGCAGATATTGACAGTGGAAGAGGCAGTTGGCTTGGACGCTGACGACGACGACGATGATGATGACGACTTAGAAACAAACGAAGAAGTGGATGACGACGACGATGAGGGTACACACATCAACGCATTGCTGGAAAAAGAAGATGCCAAAGAAGATGATGCCAAACCAGCGGAACGAGAAGCAAGCGCATTTTCGCCTGCTTTCGCCCAAGCGTTGAAACAACTGAACGAATTGGCACGCCAGCGTTTGCCTGATGCAGGCACAAACCCGAGTCCGACAAGTGGCGAATTGCCCACAGACATTGACGGGCTAGGCGGCGAAGATGATATGTTGATTGAACAACTGCAAGATGCGTTTATTCAAATGATGAGCGTCATTCGTGATCTGGCAGAAGAGATTTCAACCGACGCACTCAAAATTACAGGCCGTTTCAAATGTGCGCGTACCAACCTGGAATTTGTACCACAGGCAGTCGATGATGATGACGACGAGGACGACGACGAGGACGATGAGCATCACGCCGCTACCCCAAAAGCGATCACACTGGGTGAGGAAGGCGTGGTCGAATTAGAAATTGAGCTGGTCATGGTGTTGCAATTATTCGAAGAGGGACGCTCACGTCCAGGTGACGAACCAACTGTTGAGCTACAACTTGATGTGGATGATTTTGAGCGGCTTCATGAAACCCTTGATGCTGCCCTAGAACATGAGCGACGTAGCCGCCGTCGCCGCTAGTCTCTCTGCAATGCACCAAAAAGAGGAGCAATAGAAGCGTATGCTACGGTCAATTACCATTGAAGATCTGTATCAACTTAAATTTGTGAGCAGACCACGCATTTCCCCCGATGGGAAACGGATCGCCCTGGTTGTGACGACCATTGACGAGGAAAAACACTCCTATCATTCCGCCATCTGGGTCGCCCCTGTTGATGGCGGCGAAGCGCGACGTTTCACCTCTGGCACAGCAAATGCGCACAGTCCAAGCTGGTCACCCAATGGACAAACATTAGCCTTTGTTTCAGAGCGTGAAAGCGAAAAAACAGACAAAGAGCAAAAGAAACGTGGGAAAGGCAAACCACAAATCTGGCTTTTGCCAATGGATGGCGGTGAAGCAGCTCAGCTAACCTTTATGGAACATGGCGTATCGTCTCCTGTCTGGTCGCCCGATGGCCACCATATTTTGTTCAATGCGGCAGTTGGTCCAGCAGATGAGGAAACGGATGAGGGCAAAAAATTGCCCAAAGTGCGCGTCATAGATCAGCTCTGGTACAGACTGGACGGTGTGGGTTTTACCTATGAGCGACGTTCGCACCTCTTCCTACTCAGCGTCAATGGTGGCACGCCTGTACAACTGACTGATGGTGATTGGGATGATGGCGATGCGGTCTGGTCACCCGATGGTCAGCAGATCGCCTTTACCACGAACCATGCCGAAGACCGCTGGCGTATCCCAGGAGCCGATGTCTATACGCTTGACCTACAACAAGGCCAGGCGGGCACATTGCGTTGCCTGACCGATGGCACGATGGGCTGTAGCTCTCCCTCATGGTCACCCGACGGGAAAACAATCGCCTTCCTCGCCGCGGCAAAATTTCGTTCGGCAGGTCATACCTACCTTTACACCATTGCGTCCGATGCAGAGCAGGCCGCAGGAACGAATCTGACCGCCGATTTTGTCGGAACGTGCATGGATTGGACCAATAGTGATATCGGCGATGAACATCTAATGCCCGCACCCGCTTGGTCAAACGATGGCCAGACACTCTACGTGCTGGCTTCCTTGCGTGGCGTCTCACACGTTTTCGCCATTCCTCGCAGCGGGGCAGGGGCAGAACCAGCCACGCTCACACCCGGCAATATTCACGTGCGCGATTGCAGCATTGACGCCACAAAAGAACATCTCGCCCTCTTAATTGGCGATCCTACACATCCACAGGAGATTTTCGTCTGCCCGACCACCCCTGCTGGCGAGTTACGCCGCGTGACAGGCTTCAACGACACGCTTTTTGCTGATCTGCTGCTCGTCAAACCGGAGTATATGCCCTTTAAAGGCGCAGACGGCTGGGATATTGACGGCTGGATACTCAAACCACAAAATTTTGATCCCAGCAAGAAATATCCCCTGATCGTTGAGATTCATGGCGGACCACAAACACAATACGGCTACGGCTTCTTTCACGAGATGCAAATGCTCGTCGCCGAGGGCTATGTCATCCTCTACACCAATCCACGTGGCAGTTGTGGCTATGGCTATGAATTCGCCTTAGCGGTGCGCGGAGCATGGGGTGAGAAAGATTCATTTGATATCTTGCATGGCGTTGATACGCTCTTAGAGCGTGGCTATATTGACGAAACACGCATAGGCGTCACGGGTGGGAGCTATGGCGGCTTTATGACGAATTGGTTGATAGGCCATACCGACCGTTTCAAAGCGGCAATCACTGACCGCAGTGTGACCAATCTGGCATCCATGTTTGGCTCTGGCGATATCGGTTGGGACCTCGGCTATGACAACCTGGAGACAACTCCCTGGCAAGAACTGGGACGCTATATGCACATGTCGCCAATCAACTATGTACAGAATATGCACACGCCGCTACTGATCATTCATAGCGAACAAGACCTACGCTGCCCCATTGAACAGGCGGAGCAACTCTTTGCCGCACTGAAATGGATGGGGCGCACAGTGCAACTGGTACGTTTCGAGGGGCAGAGCCACGGCCTTTCACGTGGCGGACATCCCAAATTGCGCCTTGAGCGTCTGCGCCACATGCAACGCTGGTTTGCCAAATACCTAAAATAGTCCGAATAGGACGATGCGTGCATAACATTCCTGGTGGATACTATGCACGCATCGTCCTATGGAGATTGACAACGTAGCATAGTAGAAACATACGTTCCCCACCATCCCCATTGCCCCTTTTTTAGCTCATCTGTTTGACAGACAGGGAAGAATGCTGTACAATGTCATCCCACTGTAGAGGTTATCGCCCAGGATATCGGCCTTAAGGCCGAATAGATAGGCATCACTATTTGTTTATCCTCAAACCTCACAAGGTCCAATTGTAAGCTTTTTTCAGAGAAAAGAGGGGTGTGTGAATATTTCATTACCAATGCTGCTCCTCATTGGTGCAGCAGTATGTATCGCAGGGATCATTATCGCTCAATTAATGCGCAGAGCAGGCGGTCAAGGCCATGCCAGAATAGACCATGGAGCGCATATTGCCCGCAAACATGGCCACGAACGTAGCCCACACTGGCCTAGAGTGGAACATGAACATCGACTCCGCGAGCCAGCATGCGCCGCCTGTGGCTATAAAGGCAAACATATACAGGTCCATCATGTCAAGCCGTTCCACTTGCATCCGCATCTGGAACTTGATCCTGACAATCTGATTACCTTATGCGTTGCCAAAGGACGCGAGCATCACCTGCTACTTGGTCATCTTGACGCATGGGACTCATATAATGAACACATACGGGCCGACGCCAAACATTTTCACCGCAAAACTGCGGCCCAAATTCGTGCCGATATCCGTTGGCAAAAGAAAATGGCACAGAGACCGTAATCTTTGCTTGACGTTTGGTGTATAAACGGATACAATAAATAAGAGGGATTGTCGGTAAATAGCCTACCTATTCACCGGGCGACAGTGGCCGTCCGGTTTTCTTATGCCCTTGAGGACAATGAGGAGTAATAACATACTTTTATGCAGATCATCCAAAACGCTATGACTGAAACAGAACACGAAACACATACATCACATTTTGTACGACGTACCGACATCCGCAATGTTGCAATTATCGCTCACGTCGATCACGGCAAAACCACCCTCGTCGATGGGTTGCTGAAACAGAGCCATATCTTCCGCGACAATCAACAAATGGGCGAACTGATTATGGACTCGAACGATCAGGAACGCGAACGTGGCATCACCATCCTGGCAAAAAACACCGCTATTAGCTATCGCGGTACAAAAATCAATATTATCGATACCCCCGGACACGCAGACTTCGGCGGCGAGGTTGAGCGCGTCCTGAATATGGCAGATGGCTGTATCCTGCTGATCGACGCTGTTGAAGGGCCAATGCCCCAAACGCGCTTCGTCTTGCAGAAAGCCTTCGAGCTAAATCTGAAGCCAATTGTCATCATTAACAAGATTGATCGTCGCGATGCCCGCATTGAACAGGTGCTAGCATGGACCAATGATTTGTTTCTCGAACTTGCCACGCAAGACGAGCATCTTGACTTCACGGTTCTCTACGCCATCGGACGCGAAGGCGTCGCCATGTATCATCCTGATGACGAGCGCGTGAGTCTAGAACCACTCTTTGAGACGATTATCAAAGAGATTCCTGCACCCCTAGTTGATTTAGAGGCACCCCTTCAAATGCTCGTAGCCGCCCTCGACTACGACGATTATAAAGGGAAGTACGCGATTGGGCGCATCATACGTGGACATATCACGCCAAATACCACTGTTGCACGCATCAACCGTGCAGGCGAGATCTCGCGCCAGAAGATCACCCTTGTGCTAACATATAAAGGGCTTCAGCGCGTCGAAGTCGATGAGGCACAAGCGGGCGATATCGTCGCGCTGACGGGTATCGCGGATGCCAATATTGGTGAGACTATCGCGGATATTGATAGACCAGAAGCCCTCCCTACTATCACGATTACAGAGCCGACACTGAAAATGACCTTTGGTGTCAACTCCAGTCCATTTGCCGGACGCGAGGGCAGGTTTCAAACTTCACGCCAGTTGCGCGCTCGCCTCTATCGCGAACTTGAAACAAATGTCAGCTTGCGCGTTGAAGATGGCAACTCGCCCGACGAATTTGTCGTCTCAGGGCGCGGCGAACTCCACCTTTCTGTCTTGATCGAAACCATGCGCCGCGAGGGCTATGAGTTTCAGGTTTCACGCCCTGAAGTCATCACGCGTACCGATGAACATGATCATGTCCTAGAGCCGATTGAAAAGCTCATCATCGATACGAAAGATACCTTCATCGGGGTCCTGACCGAAAATCTAGCGAGCCGCAAAGCCCAACTTGCGAATATGACCAACGACGGCAATGGCAATGTACGTATCGAATATACAATCCCTACACGCGGCTTGATCGGCTTTCGCAATGCCTTTTTGACACTGACAAAAGGCAACGGCGCGATGAACAGTATCCTTCTCGGCTTTGAACCCTGGCTTGGCAAGATTGGCACAAACCGCATGGGCGCACTGGTCGCCTCGGAATTGGGGTCAGCAATGACCTACGGCTTGAACAACGCTCAACAACGTGGTGACACCTTTATTGAGCCAAGCACACCTGTCTACGAAGGCATGATTGTCGGTCTCAACTCTCGACCCGATGACATGGTTGTCAATGTCTGCAAAGAGAAGCAGAAGACGAACATCCGCTCTTCTACCTCGGATATCTCTGTACGCCTGACGCCACCCATCATCATGAGCCTGGAGCAATCACTCGACTTCATCAATAACGACGAACTCGTCGAAGTGACACCGCAAAATATCCGCCTGCGCAAACGCTATCTGACACAGCACGAGCGATCTCGTGCCCGCGAACAAGAATAGCAAAACCAGCCACAAAGCAAACAGCAAGCAAGGTGAAAACTCACGTTGCTTGCTGTTTGCTTTGCTCACACAATCCTAAAGCTTAGCCCCTTCAACCCCTGAACGAACGAACTCGATATAGGCATCCTCATCAATGTAGGCCGAAAAAAGTTTCGCCTCATTACTGCCATCCATCAGAACATAGATCACCCCTCCATCAACTGCGTTCACTTTCCCCATCGCCCCTGTACTTTTGATACGTACATAATCCCCTTCACTAAAGAAGGTTCCATCCGCAGTGGTTTTCATAGGTTTTATCCTTTCTCAGATCACACGCAACACATTTATACGATGTTCACACCGCTACATCTGTTTGCATCTCTCCAAAAGTAAGTGGCGTCAACACCGGTAGCTCTGGATAGGCATAGTTGGTCGAAGCTACCTTCCTCAGCGAAGATGCAATAACTTTTTTATATATCCTAGTGTACTTCTCAGTCATCACACGAGCAGTAAAGTGCTGTTCAACATGAGTACGAACTACGTCACGATCAAGCTCGTCGATACGCGCCATGTATTGTACCATCTCATCGACATTGTCAACCAGAAAACCACTTTTTCCATGCATGACAATCTCTGCTGCCGCCCCACGCTCAAAGCTAATGACGGGACATTTCAGGGCCATCGCCTCGATCATGACCATGCCAAATGGCTCTTCCCATTGAATTGGATTAAGCATACCACGAGCACGACTCAGAAGAGCTATCTTCTGCTCCATATTGACCGGACCAACGTAGGTGATCTGCTGACCGTCGAGCTGCGGCTTGATTTTCTGCTCGAAGTAATCGACTGATGCCTGCACATGGCGATCAATAGTTCCAGCCAGGACAAGTGGCACACCGGCTTTTTTCGCGGCCTCGATAGCCAGATGAGGACCTTTTTCAGGCACAAAACGACCTAACCAGACAAAAAATTGCTCTGGAGAGGCTACGCTAGGCTGAAACTGTACCATTGGGAGTCCGTGATGTACGACACCCACAACATTAAGAGATGCGAGAGCCTGTGTACGGGCATTTTCACTAATGACGACCATCGGCATCCGTGATACCCACTCCATGTAGTAATCATCCGCATCACCAACCCATGACTGCACACGGTCAAACGGGAAATGACTATGTAGCGTCATCACATGCGGAGTTGCAAGATGAGCCATTAGAGGAAAAAGATACATGTCTGCACTGGAAGAAAGATGTGTATGCACAATATCAAAATCATGATGTTTGATATTGTCTATGGCTTTTGAAAGATGGTAGTATGCCTTGAGATGTCCCTGCCAGGGAACACCAGCAGCGATCAGCGAACGAGGGAAAAATGAAACGAGGTGAGCTGAAGTTCTGGCATCACCGGGGGCGAACAACGTCACATCGTGTCCTTGTGCCACTTGTTCCTCAATAAGATTGTATATCACAATCTCAGTTCCCCCGTAGTTCTTGGGTGGAAGAGCTAACCAGGGCGGGGCAATATGAGCGATTTTCATGCATATCCTTTACGAAAGGGCTGCTCTCACAGGAAGAAAACGAAACATAAGAGCAGTCGGAATGTCAGAGGACTACAATCTCTCGCAAGAGATGTAACCATTAAGAAGAAAGCAAGCGTTTTCTAGCTTAAGAAGACGATCAACGCCATGATGATCGCTGTTGAGTTGCTCTTCTTTTTTATTTTCCCTTATCATACTATAACACATATAAATAGAGAAGTCAAAATAACTCATCTACTACCAGATATGTTGCTGAGTCTATCAAAATTGAGATGATTTACATTTTTATAAAACATAACCTCTGCTCTATTTTTGAAACTAAAAACGCAGTGCAGCCGTATTATATATAGTCCAGTTTTAAGGGACTACCGGAAGAAGGTATGAAACCTTTCTCTGCGAAACGCGAAGGAGACGCTGAAGATGCTTACATCATTATTATATTGGGTCATTGTTGGTTTAATTGCAGGCTTCCTAGCCAGCAGGGTGATGCGTGGCGGGGGCTATGGCATAGTGGGAGACATTATTGTCGGAATTGTTGGTGCAGTGCTGGGCGGGTTCCTACTCAGTCTGTTCAACATTGGCGCAAGTGGCGGGATCGTGGTTTCCATCATCGTCGCGTTCATTGGTGCATGTGTTTTGATCGCCATCTTACGGGCTGTTTCAGGCGGAAGAACGCGGATGCATTTGTAAGGGAATACAACAGAGGCAAAGCAACGTGCGGATTTCTCAAAGAATGGAAGCCTCTATCAGCAGCAACAACAGAGGACGCCACATTCACAGTGGCGTCCTCTATTATTACTTTGCTATCTCCTACAACACCTGCTTGTGGTGGCAATGGCGACGCAAATTGTTTTGCCCTACCGTGCAATCAGGCGTGCGATCAGGAAGGCAGCGGCAGCAGCAAGCCCGCCGATCAAAACCGTTTGCAATGCGCTACCCAACGGTCCTGCACCTGTAAAACGACCTTTGACATAGCCGAATATAAACAAGGCAATCAGGGTTGCAATGACCGAAATAAGTAGTGCAGTGGTTGCTGGCGAAAAAAAGAAGTATGGACTCAAAGGAATCAGACCACCCACAATGTAGGCACCCGCAATTGTCAACGCACTTCTCAGCGCACGCTTTGGGTCTGGCGCCTCAAGACCAAGCTCAAAGCGCATCATGAAATCAACCCAAGCTTGAGGACGTTTGCTTAATGCCTCCACGATAGGAGTGCTTTCCGCCTCTGTAAGGCCATAAGAAGTGAAAACGCCCATCACTTCAGATTTTTCTGCCTCGGCCTTTTCTTGAATTTCTTGCTGTTCACGTTTACGCTCACTCGCATAATGCTCTGCATCACTGCGAGCAGCGAGATAACCGCCAAGCCCCATCGCAATAGACCCGGCCGCAACTTCGGCAAGGCCAGCCGTAACGATAATTGAGGTAGAACTCACTGCACCGGAGAGACCCGCTGCAAGAGCGAATGGAACAGTCAACCCGTCCGACATACCAATCACAATATCGCGGATCGTCTCTCCCGCAGTAAAATGTTGCTCAATATGTGGTGTTTGCGGCATACGTCTTGTTTTTCCTCTCTTCTACATAGTGACACGTCTGCTCTACAGCGTTGAACTTGTCCCTTCGACCTGACGCCCTACACGCACATCGCGATAGTACTCGCGCCAGATCAGCCGATGGGCACCGAGGTAGTACGGCAGACGGTTGACATAGGGCAAGTAGGGAAACACCACCATGATAGTAGTGAGGATGCCCATCGTGACTAGGACCAGCGCATCAGCATTCGGCGAGGTATTGTAGGGCGGAACCTGATACCAGAAGGTATAGAGCCAGAGCCATGCTGCCCCTGGATAGTTACCCGTCTCGTTCATCACACCCCACTGCGAACCGAGCAGATTCCATTGCGAAGCCTTTGCTGGAAGCGCATCTTCAGACAAGAAGAGTAATGGTTTGGTAAAATCATTCTGATAGAAGCCACCAGTGCGTAAGAGCAAGCCATCTAACGCACCACTGGTCCCAATAGCCAGCAGTTGATCCATCATGACCGGGAGCGGACCATAATCACCTTGTGAAACGGCTATCTGACCATTGCTGGTTGTCGCATTGCTAAGAGCCTTTGTATAGGCATCCTCCCAGGCGGCTTGTTGCTTGGGAGCTGCCTGTGTAAAGGTCTGAAGTGCCGCCGCGATTTGCGGATTTGTTTGGGCCACGATCGCTAAAGGGTCCAGAACATACGTATGGGCAACATCAAGAGGAATGGTCACGCCAACGATTTGCTGGAGTGAAATGGGACCAATGAATTGCACCGAACCTGTTCCATTATTATACGGCGGCCCATAGTTGGCGATGAGGCTTGTATTGCTCAGTTCATTCGTCGCAGTGATGACAAAACCAACAGGGTTTTGCTGCGCATACTGCTGAATAGTCAGAGGGGGATCATCTGGTGATGAGAAGAAACCCGCAAAAACAAGCATCAAGACAAAGACAATAAGCAGGGCTATCAGCCCCTCTCGAAGGAGATCATAGGGCATCATACGCAATCCACGATAGTAACTGACCTGGTCGGATGGCAGCGGGCGCACGGCCGCGGGCGTTGTCTGAGTTTTGTTGCGACCCCTGCCACTCCACACCATTTCGCGCTCACGCTCTTCCGCAAGCGTGGCAGCGTATGGACGTACAATACCGCGAATGCGCACGAGCAAGAGATGCAATGCTACTAAGAAAATAACCAGCAGTGGGAGGATGAGAATATGAAAACCGTACATCTGCCCAAAGTTCATCAGATTGAAAAAGGCACCCACGCCAACAGAGTTGAGGGCATCCTTCCCTTGCACGGCGATCCACTGTGCATCAAAGTTCGTTTGCGACAGATAACCAGTGAAAGCCGTACCGATGCCAGCCAGGAAGATGATAGTGCCAGAAACCCAGGTAAGCTGACGACCATGCCGCCAGGCTCCCATGAAAAATGACGCCCACAGATGTAGCGTCATCGAGAAGAAGAACATTTCGGCGCACCAGAAATGCAGACTATTGACAAAATGACCAAAGGCATTGTCATGCCACCATTGCGGCCCGAATGCACTTAGCAGGATGCCAGAGACAATCAGGATGACAAGGCTAGAAAGGCAGACAACACCAAAGAAATAGACGGGGGAACGCACAAATGCGGGCATACGGTCAGGAAGGATATCTTCCAAGGGGACCAGGCTACGCACGCGTTCTCGAATGCTTGTCGTCAGATTCATCAGCGTACCTTCGTTTCTGTTTGTGCTGGTTGATTGGAGTCACTAGGCTCAGGTAGAGCTTCAAGCGTGGAGAGACGATGCTTTTCCGGCAAGCGCAACACAGCTGCCAGCACAAAGATCACAATCAGCAGCGTTATGACAATCAAGTTTGCCAATGAGATAAGGATAAACCCGAAATGCAAATATTGGGCAGGACCACCCATCGAATAGTCTCCTTTCTATGCTTCTTATAGGAACTTACATACTACACTACTAGATACGCCCTCTTGTAAAAAAAACCAAGCTCATTGTCAGGAGGCTGAAATTTCACGAGGGATTAAGAAGGCTCAGAGGACTTCTCAGCATTAAAACTGACACGAGAAAGCCCATGAAAAAGTTTCAGATACCCCCTATAGCATTATAGCACGCTCGCTATGCTCTAACTGCCATCGCAAATTGTCTCTATAATGCTGTTGATAGCAAAGGCAATGTAAACCAGAAGGTGGAACCCACCCCTTCTGCGCTTTCGACACCAACCTCGCCATGGTGTTGATGGATGAGTGCCTGGCAAAGCGAGAGACCCAAGCCCAATCCACCACCGCCTAATCCTCTCTCTCCTTGCTTAACTCTATCTGGCACCTGATAAAAACTTTGCCAGATATGCTGTTGGGCAGTCTTTGAAAGGCCGGGGCCTTGATCGCGCACCCACACACGCACCTGCTCAGATGTACAGGTTAACCCAACGGTGATAGGAAACACAGCAGGAGCATATTTGAGCGCATTGGTCAGATAGTTCTCGATAACTTGACCTATACGGTCTTGATCTGCCAACACGAAGGCCGTCTCCTGCTCGCGGATAGCCACCTCTACCGTTCGCGTTGGCGAGATTACCAGTTGGTCTTCGACAACCATACGAACGAGTGGCACGAGATCGCACGGAGCAAACGATAGGTTTAATTTGTTGGTCTGAATGCGGGCAGAATCGAGCAGGTCATCAATGAGACGAGTCTGCACATCGATTTGCCGGAGACTACGGCTAAGCATTTTCACGAGTTCTTCGGCAATCGTATTTACTGCAGGCGGCATCAGTGCTTTTTGGCGCACCAGATCATCTACACGACGCTGCGCTAGCTGGAGATACCCCTTCACCGCTGTGATGGGCGTACGTAGCTCGTGGCTTGCCGTATTGATGAACGTTTCTTTTTGCCGTTCCAACTCCTTGCGGCCACGTATATCGCGCACGACGGTTGCAATGCAGAGCGGTTCTTTTGTGCGAGGGTGTTCAATCACAAAGAGATTCTGTTGCACCTCTATCGCTTCATCTGTCTGGAAATGGCGAAACAGCACTTCGCCTTCCCAGCGTCCCGCCTCAACAACCGTTGGCATGGTATTCGTCACAAATTGCGGCTGATTTTCTATCGGCAGATAGTCCGCTAGCCGTGTGGTAAGAATCGTGTGCTGCTCTGTCAGCCCAACAAGATGTTTCCCCGCCTCATTGAGATAGAAAACGTGTTCAGAGAGGTCCGCCATGCCAATAAAGTCTCCACTGTTTTCCACGAGCGAGACGAATTGTTGCTGTCGCTCTTCGGATAGTTTGCGCTCTGTAATATCCTCGATTGCCAAAAGAATCAGTGGCTTACGGGAATCACCGCGTTCGATCCGTCGCGCATTAAGCAACATGACTTTCGAGCCAGCAGTGGAAAAAATATACTTCGTCTCGTAATCCAGCAAGTTCTGATGGCGGGACAGCACCTCATGTAACAAGACCCACACAGGAGCAGTATTCCACTGCGCATTGCCTAACTCAGTCAGCAAACGATGTTCGGTCTGGGCCGGCTCAAGTTGGAAGGCAGCATAGAAAGCAGGATTCGCCGTTTGGATGCGTAACTCTTCATCCAGAATGAGCAAAGGATCGCGCACAGTTTCTACAATCGCCCGTGCATAATCACGCGCCTCGATGAGTTCCTGGTTACGTTGCCGCAATTCCTGGTTGAGGATATGTAGCTCTTCATTGCTCGATTGTATCTCTTCTTTAGAAGTTTCCAGCTCTTCGTTAAGACTGCGCAACTCTTCATTGCCAGAAAGAGATTCCTCATTCGCCGCATGCAATTCCTCGTTGGTTGCTTCCATCTCTTCAATAATAGAGTGCATCTCCTCACGGGTCGTAACCAACTCTCGTTCCAGTTGCTCAATCCGACGATCTTTTTCGCCTTGTTTCATCATTGGCGTAGGTGGTATATCTTCGTCAGAGGCGGGAGATAAGGGCACAGTATCCTCAAAGAGGACGACAAAATAAGGATCGGGAGCCACAAGTTTCAAGGGGAGTACTTCCACAGTCACATGGCGTGTGATACCAGAGGCAACCAGCACAATACCTGCTTTTTTTACCGCTTCACCCCGCTTGCGGGCAAGATGCACTGCCGTTCGTAGTTCGAGACGTAGAGCCTCGTGGGCCATTTTTAGCAGGTTAAGGCTGGCTTTGCCGGAAGCAGGTTCCAGATAAGGGCTGGTGTGCCCACGGAACTGAAGGATCTCCAGCTGGGTATCAATAAGGACGCTAGCGGGTGCATAGCGTGCAAGCAGAAGATGGTCAGCCTCCTGCTGAATGTCTAATTTTCTATTACTCTTCTCATACATTGTATTGCTCTCTTCATGCACTTCATTGCCCTTATCCCCTATGCTACTGTAGGCAATGTCTAGAGGTAGTCGCGTCGTAGTTATGAGCTTACTATACAAGGGGAGTTTCTTCTGAACATGTGTAAACAGTCCAGGAGCCATATCCACCGTTTCAGAGGGGCCAAGCAGGAGAAAACCGTGCGAGGCAAGCGCATAATGAAAGGTACGAAGGACTCTTTTTTGTAAGATCGGTCCAAAATAAATAAAGACATTTTGACAACTTAGCAGGTCTATACGCGAAAAAGGTGGGTCCTGCAAAATATTATGTTGTGCAAAAACACAGCATTTACGGATGGACGGGTGAATACGGTAGCTGCCATTGAGGTTGACAAAGCAACGTTGCAATCGCTCAGGTGAGACACTTTGCACCTGTCTAAGCTGATAAATACCAGCTCTGGCATACTCAATCGCTGTCGAGTCCAGATCAGTGCCAAAAACTTGTAGGGGAGGAGCAATGATTGCTTGTTCTGTACAATACTCTTGAAAGCTGATCACAAGCGAGTAGACCTCTTCACCAGTAGAACAACCTACAACCCATACGCGAATGGCTTCCCCGACTTGTTTCTGTTCAATAAGACGCGGAAACACTTCCTGCTTGAGCATATGTAAGAGGGACGGCTCGCGAAAAAAACTGGTCACGCCAATCAGGATATCGTGAGATAATGCCGCAAGCTCAATAGGGTTGGCTGACAGAAAAGAAAGATAGTCTGCTATCTGTTCTATCTGCACAAGGGACATCCGACGCTGAATGCGGCGCAGCATCGTCGTTGGCTTGTACAAAGGAAAATCTATCCCTGTCCGTTGTTGTAGCATCTTAAGAATGAGCTGAAAGGTGTCATCGAAAGCCAAACTATGCTGCTCAAGCTCGCTCTTCGCCGCGTCCGCTTGCTGCCTCTGGGACACCGTATGCAGCGGCAGCGCAAAGGTACGACTGATACGCGCCAATTCCCTGGCAATGCCTTCCGGCGACAGCACAACATCAACATAGCCGGTGGCAATAGCATGCTCAGGCATAGCAGGATACGCGGCTGAACTCGCTTCCTGTGCGAAAGTTATTCCCCCTCTAGCCTTAATAGCTTGCAATCCCTGCGTTCCATCACTGGCCATTCCCGAAAGAAGCACTCCAATAGCTTGTTCGCGATAGACATCTGCAAGCGAAGAAAAAAAGGTATTAATGGAGAGATGTTGTCCATCCTGAGAGGTTCGTGGCACAAGCCTGAGGATGCCCGTGGCTTCAAGCGTCATATCAGTATTGGGGGCAATCACATACACATGATTTGCTTCAACCACCAAGCCATCCCATGCCTCATCTACAGGCATTGCAGTGGCACGCTTCAGCAGCATGGAAAGAAGACTTTGCTCCGTCGGGATCATGTGTTGCACAAAAACATAAGCCATGCCTGTATCAACGGGTAAACCGTGCAACAATTGCATGAACGCTTCTAATCCGCCTGCTGATGCTCCGATTCCGACAAGAGGAAACGGTGTGTGTTCAAGTTGCACCTGCATTCTCGTATTACACATTCTTTCTTCGCAAGGTATTCTCCGCTATTCCCACTATCATACCACAGATAGTGAGAGGCCGGGGCGGTAAAATATTTATCTGCAGGGCTATTTAATTTTCCCTGTCTAGAAGTCCTGAAAAGAAAACAAAAGGAT
>VFSW01003346.1_pt1 | contig 24080 bp, 27 predicted proteins | sample 5358111 | NCBI WGS metagenome assembly VFSW01 (sample SAMN11554181, study PRJNA540505) | mine drainage metagenome | isolation source: sediment from site ElyBrook_90M | place: USA: Ely Copper Mine, Vershire, VT | collected 2017
CGTGGTGGAATTTGTCACTTAGCGAGCGTAGAACCTTTCGCCCTAGGCTACGTGCTTATGACTTCGACTTCGAACCCTTATCGCCTCGCCCGTAACGTCATTCCGAGCGCCTATCGGATCTTTTTGACCCCCGATCTCGCCGCCGCGACATTCGCGGGTCGCGTCGAAATCGACGTCCACGTCGCCCGCGCCACGTCCCAGGTCACCCTGCACGCCCTCGACCTGGTCGTCGCGGCGGCCACCCTCTCCTCGCAGTCCGTGACCTACCGCTCGAGCGAACCCACCTATAACGAGCAGTACAACACCGCCACCTTCGACTTCGACGAGGAGATCCCCGAGGGCGAGGCGACGCTGGAGATCGCCTTCACCGGTGTGCTCAACGACTTGTTGGTGGGGTTCTATCGTTCGACGTTCATCGACGCCGACGGGCAGAGTCACGTGATCGCGACCACGCAGTTCGAACACTCCGACGCCCGCCGCGCCTTCCCCTGCTGGGACGAGCCCTCCTTTAAGGCCACGTGGCAGATCAACCTGACCGTTCCCACCGACCAGGCGGCGTATTCCAACTCGCCCGAGTCCTCCTCGACGGACCTCGGCAACGGGTGGCGTACGGTCACCTTCTCTCCCACCATGATCATGTCCTCGTACCTGGTGGCCTTCGTGGTCGGCCCCTTCGAAGAGACCGCGCCCGTCGACGTCGACGGCGTGGCGATGCGCGTCATCTACCCGCGTGGCAAGGGTCACCTCGCCGCCATGGCCGAGGAGGCGGGCGCCTTCGCCCTGCGCTTCTTCGCCGACTACTTCGACATCCCCTACCCCGGCGACAAGCTCGACCAGGCGGCGATCCCCGACTTCTCCTTCGGCGCCATGGAGAACCTCGGTCTGGTGACCTATCGAGAGTCGCTCTTGTTGATCGATCCCGAGACCTCCTCGCTCCTCGAACGTCAGCGCGTCGCGGAAGTGATCTGCCACGAGACCGCCCACATGTGGTTCGGCGACCTCGTCACGATGGAGTGGTGGGAGGGCATCTGGCTCAACGAGGCCTTCGCCACCTTCATGGCCACCCTGTGCGCGGACGCCTACAAACCCGAATGGAAGATGTGGGTGGACTTCGGCATCGATCGCGACGCCGCTCTCCAGATCGATGGCCTGCACACGACGCGACCGATCGAATACGAGGTCATCTCGCCCGACGACACCCGCGGCATGTTCGACATCCTGACCTACCAGAAGGGCGGATCGGTCCTGCGCATGCTCGAGCAGTACCTGGGTGCGACGGTGTTCCGCGACGGCATTCGCCGCTACTTGAAGAAGCACGCGTACTCCAACACCGTCACCACCGACCTGTGGGATTCGCTCGAGGAGGCTTCGGGTCAACCGGTGCGCGAGATGATGAATACCTGGATCCTCCAGGGCGGCCACCCGTTGGTCACCTTGAGCGAGGGTCGACTGAGCCAGCAGCCCTTCGCGTACGGCGAAGCCACCGGCGAGAGCGCCATTGGCTCGCAGTGGCTGGTCCCGGTACTGACGCGCTCCCTGCAGGGCGGTGACGTCGAGCGCCACCTCCTCGGCGCCGAACCCGCGGCGATCACCAGTGTCAGTCCGGTCGTCGTCAACGCCGGCGGCTCGGGCGTCTACCGCACCCGCTACGGTCTCGATGAACTCGTCGCCCTGAGCACACACATCGGTGAACTCGAGGAACTCGAGCGCGCCACGTTGGTCGCGGACTCGTGGGCCGGCCTCCTGGCCGGTCACATCACGTGGCAGGCGTTCCTCACCACTGCTCGTGGCTTGGGCGAACAGAACGAGCCCAACCCGTGGGGCACCGTGGCCAGCGCGGTCGCGTTGGCGCACCGCGCCCTTGAGGGCGACCAGCACGACACCCTGGTGACCCAGGTGAAGGGACTCTTCGCCCCGCAATTCGCCCGTCTGGGCTGGGATGCGCAACCCGGTGAAGGTGAACTCACGCCCCAACTGCGGGCCACCCTGATCTCCACGCTCGGAGTGATCGCCAACGACGAGGCCATCCAGGCTGAGGCAGTGCGCCGCTTCGAAGCCAACGAGCTCGACGGCGACCTGGCGCGCTCCATCTTGCGAGTGGTGGCCCACCAGAACCGTCCCGGGGACTACGAGACCTTCCTCGAGCGCTCCAAGAACGCCACCACACCCCAGGACGAACTGCGGTATCTCTACGCCGTGAGCGACTTCCCCGACCTGACGATCGCTCGCGACGTCATCAGACGCTGCTTCGAGGAGTTCCGCGTCCAAGACGCGCCCATGATCCTGGGCATGCTGACCACCAATTCCGTGGTCGGAGCGGAGGTCTGGCGCATGGTGACCGGGCGCTGGGACCAGGCCCTCGCTTCCTTCCCGCCCAGTTTGATCGTGCGGCTGACCGTCGGCATCCCCACCTTCGTCAAGGACCCCGCCCTGGCCGACGACGTCGCGGCGTTCCACCACAGCCACCCACTCGGAGGTGACCAGCGCACCGTGGAGCAGTACCTCGAGCGCATGCGCGTGGGACTGGCGTTCGCGGCAGCCCTGCGCGAACAGTTTTAGGAGCCCCTGTTGAGCGTGGGGGCACTCCTCGGAGTCTTCGCGCTGATCTTCGTGCTCGAACTACCCGATAAGACGATGATCGCGACCATCGTCATGTCCGCGCGCGCTCGGCCCCTCGCCGTCGCCCTGGGGGCGAGCGCCGGATTCGTGGTGCAAATGGGCATCGCGGTGGGAGCCGGGGGGTTGCTCACCCTGCTGCCCTCGCGGGTCAAGGACGTCATCGTCGGACTGCTCTTCTTGGGCGGCGCGGCGTATCTGCTCCTGGTGAAGGAGAAGGAGGAGGAAGCGCAGGGCACACGCGCCGGCGAGGTCGAGCGGCGCGCGACGTGGGTTCGCGAGATATTCACCGCCTTCAGCGTCATCTTCATCGGAGAGTTCGGCGACCTCACCCAGATCCAAGCCGCCAACTTCGCCGCCAAGCTGCATCAGCCCCTCGAGGTCTTCGCGGCGTGCAGCCTGGCGCTGATCGGCGTCGCGTTCCTCGGCGCCTTCGCCGGCCAAGCCCTCCAACGCGTGATCCCGCTCAGCAAGATCCGTTTGGGGGGTGGGCTCATCTTCCTCGGTCTGGGTGCGTACACCTTCATCAACCTGGCACTGACGTGAGCCGCGTCGAGGAACTCCTGACGCTGGCCGGCGAAGTGAAGGGGTTCATGCCGCCCGACGAGGGACGCGCCCTCTACGGCGCGGGCCTCGCCCAGCGCCGCGGCGGGACGTGGCTCGAGATCGGGGCGTGGTGCGCGAAGTCCGCGATCTACTTAGGCGCGGCCGCGGAGCAACTCGACTGCGTCCTCTTCTCCCTCGACCACCACCACGGCTCGGAGGAGAATCAGCGCGGCTGGGAGTACTTCGACGAGGAGCTGGTCGATCCCGCGGACGGTCGCCTCAACACCCTGCCGCACTGGCAGCGCAACATCGCGCGCGCGCACCTCGACAGCGTCGTCGTCGGACTGGTGGGCCCCTCGCAGGTGGTGGCCGCACACTTCAACACCGCGCTCGACGTGGTGTTCATCGACGGCGGCCACGGCCAGGACGTGGCCTGGGCGGACTATCACGCCTGGGCGCCACGGGTCGTGTCGGGCGGTTCGCTCCTGATCCACGACGTCTTCGAGGATCCCCGCGAAGGCGGGCGCCCGCCGTACGAGATCTACCTCGCCGCACTCGAGAGCGGGAACTTCACTGAGCGAGCGGGTCAGGGTTCGCTGCGCTGGCTGATCCGAACCTAGACCAGGTCGCAGCCGGGCTCGGGCCAGTCGAGCGTCTCGGCGAGCACCCCGTGGCGAAACAGTCCCGCCGACGGCGTCGAGTTCGAGACGGCGTCGACGGCGAGCAGGATCGCGGCCGTGGTGTACGACGTCGTCTCGGCCCACGGAAAGACGATCTCCTCGGGATAGGCGATACCCGTGAAGTACGAGCCGTCCACGCGACGGTGCCGGTTGGTGTCGGCCAACAGGTGCAACGCTCGATCACCCCAACCCACCGCATCCAGACTCAGCACGGTCTCGGCGGTCTCGGCCGCGGTCACCCAGTCGTTGGTCGATACGCAGCGCACGCCGTAACCTTCCATCACGTAGCGCGACCAGTACCCCTCGAGGCGTTCTCGCGCAGCTTCGTTCACGAGCGCGCCGGTGAGCACCGGGTAGTACCAATCCATCGCGAATTCGTCTTTGTTGGCGAAGGCGTCGGGGTGGTGCGCCAGGGCGTGGCCCACCCGGCCCGCGGCCAGTTCCCACGCGGGACGGTGCTGGTCGAGTCGCTCGCCGAGTGCCACGGCGCAGCGCAGGGAATGAAAGATCGACGATGAACCGGTGAGTAGCGCGTACGGCTCCACCCGACCACTCGCGTCGAGCGACCACGAGAATGAACCGTCGCCACGTTGGAATCGGATCACGAAGTCCATCGCGCGCTCGACCATTGGCCACCAGCGCGCCACGGCGTCCACGTCGTCGGTGGCCACCAGGTAGTGGTACACCCCGGCGGCCACGTAGGCGCAGACATTGGTGTCGAGTCGCGTGTCCTTGACGCGGGCACCGAGGTAGTAGTTGAACCAACTTCCGTCGCCGAGTTGGTGACGCGCCATCCAGTCGTACGCGGCATTGGCGGCCGCGAGGTGGCCCGTGATGGTCAGGGCCATGGCGCACTCGACGTGGTTCCACGGGTCGCTGTGGCCGCCGTCGAACCACGGGATCAGACCCGAGGGCAGCTGCAGCCCCGCCACGTGGGCCGCGCTCTGGGCCAGTTGGTCCTCGCTCAAGATCCCGGGCACCTCCTGGAGGACGTTGACCGCCCTCACGCGAGGGGCCTCTCGAGGTAGACGACGAGGGACTTGCCCACCAGAGGGTTGAGCGCGGTCTCGAGGTACCTGGTGAGCGCGGGGCGTTTCATGATGTCCCACACCAGGAGTCGGTGATACTGGCGAACGAGGAAATTCTTGTCGTTGGTCGTACCGACGAGACATTTGAGCCACCAGTAGGGACTGTGCAGCGCGTGCGCGTAGTGGTGCGACGTGACGCGCAGTCCCACCGAGGACAGACGCCCTTCGAGCACGCGACGCGAATAGATACGAATGTGGCCGCCGGGGACCTCGTGGTACTCGCTGGACAGCGCCCAGTTGATACGTTCGGGACCCCGGCGCGGCACGGTGATCGCCATGGTGCCGCCGCGGCGCAGCACCCGTGTGAGTTCGGCCATAGCGCCGACGTCGTCGGGGATGTGCTCGAGGACCTCAGAGCAGATCACGCGGTCGAAGGTCTCGTCGGCGAAGGGCAGGGCCAGGGCGTCACCCTGCACCGCGACGGCCAGCGTGTCGGTGGCGAGTTCACCCACGTCGAGCATCGCGGCGAACGTGGCGCGCACCGCCAGGACCTCGTCGCGCCCCGCGTCCAGGGCCACCACTCGCGCACCACGTCGGGCTGCCTCGAAGGCGTGACGTCCGAAGCCGCACCCCAGATCCAGCACCGCGTCGCCCGGGTCCACTCCGAGCACGTCGTAGCGAGCCGTCAACATCAGGTGAAGTCCACCGAATCAGGCAGGGCGTCGCCGCGCAGAATCGCGCCGTAACACGCCGCGGTGCCGCGTGCGGTGACTTCCCACGTGAACCGGCTCATGACCCGCGCGCGCGCATTGGCGCCGAGTCGCGCGCGCAGTTGCGAGGCGTCAAGGAGAGTGCGGATCGCGCTGGCCAGCGCGTCAGGGTTGTTGGGCTCCACCAGCAGTCCGGTCTCGCCACTGGTGCCGACCACTTCGGGCAGTGCTCCCCCGGTCGTGGCCACCACCGGCACCGCGCAACTCATCGCCTCGATCGCCGGCAGGGAGAACCCTTCGTACAGACTCGGCACGATGGCGACCTGCGCCTCCCCGTAGAGGCGCGCCAGCGCCTCGTCGCTCACCCCCGAGATCGTGGTCACGACATCGGAGAGCCCCAGGCGTGCGATGGTCGCGGCGACGCGCCCCTCGGGCTTGGGCCGGCCAATCACCACTAGGTCGATGTCGCGCTCGGTGCGCAACTTGGCCAACGCCTCGAGCAGGGGCACGAGACCCTTCATGGGCACGTCGGAACTGGTGGTGACCATTAGGCGACCAGGCTTCTTCACCACGTCGTCGTAGGGCCGGAAGATCTCGTGATCGACCCCCACCGGCACGACGGTGAGTCGATCGAGGGCAACGCCCATCTGGGTATGGATGTCGGACTTGGAATTGTGCGACACCGTCAACACCGCACCGAGACGGCGCACCACGTGCACCTGCATGCGAAGGAATCCGAACCAGCGTCGAGTGCTGTAGCGCTGCCAGTAGGTGGAGGCGTGATCGAGGGCGATCGCGCGGTCCACCGTGATGGGGTGGTGCAGCGTCTCGAGTAGTGGCCAGCCCTCACGGTGCAGAGTCAACACCCCCCGGCCCAGGCACTGGTTGTCGTGGATGATGTCGAAATCGCCGCGCCGGTCGGCGAGCAATCGTCGCACCCGGTGCGCGAACGCCCAAGGTTCGCCGAAGCCGCCCGTCAGCATGATGGCGAACTCGCCCACGTCGGCCCGGTCGCGAAACTCACGAGGCGCGGGCCAGCGAAAGGGATCGGGGTCACGGTAGAGATCGAGTCCCGCCACGGGAGTGAAACCCACGCCCTCGTCGAGCTCGGGCCACGGGGGTCCGGAAAAGACCTCGACGCTGTGACCCAAGCGCACCAACTCACGGGTCAGGTGCCGGGTGTAGACCCCCTGACCCCCGCACCGGGGATTCCCGCGGTACACCAAGAAGGCGATGCGCAGTCCCCCCGGTGCCGCGGGACGGGCCGCCACGCGCGGGGGCGTGAGGATCGAGTGGGACCGGGCCCACGACTCCCTCGTTTTGGCGACGGTCTGACGGAGGGTCTGGGGCACTGTCCAACTTTCCGGAGATCGTAAGAGTTCATTCTCGCCGATGACCACTGACGGCACAAATGAGGACCTTAATGGTACGCGGCGCTCTCGTCGGGGGCCGGGGCGCGTTGCACCAGGGCCGTACGCACCAGGAACGCCCCGGTGATCAGCGCGACGACGGCGCCGAGCCAGACCCCCACTCGAGGATTCGTGTGATCGATGACCAGTCCCACCAGCGGCGCCCCGATGGGCGTGGTGCCGAGGAAGGCGACGGCGTAGAGGCTCATCACCCGACCACGCATCTCCTGACTCGAGTTGGTCTGTAGGAAGGAGTTGGCCGTGGAGATGAGGGCAATGGACAGTGCCCCGGTCGGGATCAACATGAACTCGGCCCACGCGAGGGTGGGCATCGCACCGACGAGTGCCATGAAGACGCCAAAGCCCAGCACCAGCCCCGCCAGTAACAGCGGAGTGGGTCGAGAGCGATAGGCCGTTGCGAGTCCACCAATGATGGCCCCGAGCCCCATGGCGGCCATCAAGACGCCGTAATCGGCGGCGGAGCGCGCGTGGAAGGTCGTGCGCGCCAGCAGCGGCAGCGTGACCGTGAAGTTGTAGGCGAAGGTACCCACGGCCGCGATACCGATCAACACTTCGCGCAACAATGGTTGTGAGGCGACGTAGCGCAGTCCCAGTCGGACCTGGCCCTTGTCGCGCGACACCGTTCGCATGGGCAAGAAATCCCCGCGATGCATCATGAACAACGCGGCGAGCACCGCCAGGTAGGAACCCGCGTTGACGTAGAAGCACACCGCCGAACCGAAGACCGCGATGAATCCCGCGGCGATGCCCGGGCCGATCAGGCGACCGGCATTCATCAACACGCTGTTGAGACTGACCGCATTGGCGATCAATTCCGGTCCCACCATCTCCTGGACGAAGGACTGACGTGCCGGGTTGTCGAAGAGATTGACGAGTCCGAGCAGAGCGGCCATCACGTAGAGCGCGGGCATCGACACGTCGTGCAGGCTGACCAGTAGTCCCAGTATCAGGGCGAGTGCCCCCGAGACACTCTGGGTCACGTACAGGATCTGTCGCTTCTCGCGACGGTCGGCCACCAGGCCCCCGTAGGGTCCCGCGAACAGCATGGGAACGAACTGCAGGGCGACGACGTATCCCAGGTCGAGTGAGGAGCCGGTCGTCTGTAAGACCAGCCAACCCAGAGCGACCGACTGCATCCACGTCCCCGAGACCGAGATCAACTGTCCGACGAAATAGAGGCGAAAGTTGCGCACGCCGAGGGCTGCGAAGGTCTTGGCCGAGTAGCCCTGGGCGTTCACTCTTCCTCCAGCAACGTCTCGAGGAAAGCGACCAGCTCGACGGCCTTGTGACGCTCCGTGGGCGAGAGCGCGAGAAGTCTCCGTTCGAGGAACTCGGTGCGTCGGCGACGAATCGCGTTGAGCTCTCGTCGTCCCTTGTCGGTGATCACGACACGCGTGCTTCGCCGATCGGCCTCGTCCTTGGCGCACGCGACGAGCTCTTGGGATCGCAGGGCACGGACCAGGGGTGTGATGGAGGGAGGACGGACCTGTTCGTGGATTGCCAGCTCGCCCAGCGTCAAGCTCTCATTCTGGTCCAGCCATCCGAGAATCGAGACTTGACCGGGAGACAGCGAGCCCACCGCGGAGAGGCGCAGGCGTCGGCTCAGTCGCATCACACCACGTCGAAGACGGGTAGCGAGATCGGTCAGCGTTTCATCCATTTAGTTCACCTAACTAAATAATACACCCGCTGAGCTACTCCGTGGCGCGTTCCCTCACCGACATGTCGCGAATATCGTCGCGCAACGTCGTCTGGAAACGTAGACGTCCAATGCCCTGCGCGAAGTCAATACTGGTCAGGGGACCGAAAGCGGGATGATAGAAGATGGCCTGGCCCAGCACGCACGTGTAGTGAACCACCGCGAACGCCGCGGCGTCGTCGTCAGCACTGATCCAACCCCTCTCCTGGGCGAGGAGCAGGACTTCGATGAGTCCGGCCAGTTCACGGGCCTGCACCTCGCGCAGGCGCACGTCCTCGGGAGCCTCCTGGCGGAAGTACACGATCAGCGGGGCGAGGCGGTGAATGTTCTCATTGACGGGCGTCGACCAGCAGTGCTCCATGAAGTCGCCCGCCGCCGCGCGAAACGCCGCCTCCTGCGCGGCGTCGAGCGCGCGCGTCATGCCGGCGAGCAGTCGAGTGAAGGGGGCGAGGAATCGGTGCAGGGTCACGACCGTCGCTTCCACGATGATGTCGGTCAGCGAGTGGAAGTTGTAATAGACGGTGGGGATGGCGACGCCCGCGCGGCGAGCCAGCTCACCCACGCGCACTTCGTGGATATCCATCTCAGCCAACATGACCACCATCTCCTCGACCACGCGCGCGGTTCCAGGGGACAGCGAACGATCCGTGCTCGGGTGAGATGAGCTCATAGTGGCTTCGAACTTAGACGCTGCGGGCAACTGTTCGCGTACGCGCGCCACGATGACCTCGGTACCGGTGGTCTCGGTCCAACGAAGCGTCGGTTAGATCTCGCGGTAGCGCGGTACGTACCCACCGACGCCGAGCGACGCCGACTCCTCGATGTCGATGGTGTCGTCGACGCCCCCGAGCACTTCAGTCACCCAGGACAGGCGATCCTTCAAGATTCGCGTCACTCCCCCTTGCAGGGTGTCTGAGGAGATCGCGCAACTCGAACACGCGCCCTGGAGCTGCACTTCAACCACGCCGTTCTCCACATCGGCGCGGATCAACACCAGGTCTCCACCGTCGGCTTGGACGGCCGGACGCATGAGGTCGAGCAGGTTACGCAGTGCGGTCAGTCGCGACGCGCGTTCGAGGTCATTGAGTTGGCTCACCCCACCAGTCTGCCGGGAATTGACCGGCGCGTGCCCCACCCGCTACGAAGTGCGCTCATCTTTCAAGATATCGGCGACCGCTTCGTCGTAGCAGCGCAGGGCGCGCGGCCCCCACACGGTCCCCGGCCCCCCGTTCATCATGATGGCCACGCCCACGGCCTCGGCGATCGCCTGACGGGTAACGCCGGCGCGCACCGCAGAACGCGTGTGCGACACGATGCACCCGTCACATTCTCGAGTTACGGCGATGACCACAGCGAGCAGCTCCTTGGTGGCGCTGCTGAGCTCGCCCGGCGCCATCGCCGCGCGCGCCATCTCGCCGTAACCACGCATCACCTCGGGTATCAGGGTGCGCAGCGCGAGCGCCGATTCTCGCAGTTCAGCGCGGACCTCGTGGGAGTGTTGCACGATTACTCCTCTCGGCGCGTCGACATCGTGCGCGCATCGTCTTCTTTAGGATAGGAGAGATGAGCACCATTGATGACCTGTTGGAGAACAATCGCGCGTACGTGGCGGGGCACGGACACCGCGAACTCCCCACCGCCCCGGCCCTGCACCTCGCGGTACTGACCTGTATGGACTCGCGCCTCGACCTCTTTGGCGCTCTGGGTCTGGACCTGGGCGAGGTACACCTGATCCGCAACGCCGGCGGCATCGCGACCGACGATGCCGTGCGCTCACTGCTCCTGAGTCAGCGGCTCCTCGGCACTCGCTCGATCATGGTGATCCACCATTCGCGCTGTGGTCTCGAGTCCTTCGAGGAGGACGCGCTGCAGGCCGAGCTCGAAGAGAGTTTCGGCGCGCGCGCGCCCTTTCGACTCGGCGCCTACTCCGACGCTGACGCCGACGTGCGCGCTACGGTGCGCACGCTGCGCGCAAGCCCCTTCGTCGACACCACGGAAGTTCGAGGGTTCGTCTTCAACGTCGACGACGGCGACTTGCGAGAAGTGTCACTCGACGAGTGACTTCTTGAACCCCTGAGAGATCTGGCCATAGCCGTTGGCGCGGTAGAAGCGGTGCGCGTCGAGTCGCTCGTTGCGACTGGTGAGCTGTATCCGGTAGCACCCACGCTCGCGCGCGAATGCTTCGCAGTGCGCCAAGAGCGCCGCGCCCACGCCCCGACCCCGCTGGTCGGACCTCACGTACACGCTCTCTATCTCACAGCACCACCCCGCGGTGTGCTGGAAGTGGCGGAAAATGACGATCTGGCACATCGCGACGACGTCGTTCGCTCGCCGCGCCACCACGACGTCACCACCGCGGCGTCGTGTTTCGAGAACAGCCTCCCAGTAGTCGTCGAGCTGTTCTTCGTGCTCGACCCCCGGGCTCAGCGTGCCTTCATTGATGAGCCCCACCGCGGCGGCGAGTTCGTGACGTCCAATCGCGCCGATTTCCAACTCCACGGTGCGACGCTACCCGAATCGCCGCCGTCGCGGAGCCTTTTCGATCAGCCGAAACGACCCGAGATGTAGTCCAGCGTGCGTGGATCCTCGGGGTTCTTAAAGATCTTCTCGGTGCTCGAGAACTCAATGAGTTCACCCGCACGGTCCTGACCCATCAACAAGAAGGCGCAGTCGTCCGAGATGCGCGCGGCCTGTTCCATGTTGTGGGTGACGATAACGATCGTGACGCGCTGCTTGAGCGAAGCCATCAACTCTTCGATGCGCTGGGTAGCGATCGGGTCGAGTGCGGAAGTGGGCTCGTCCATCAACAAGACCTCGGGATTCATCGCCAGGGCTCGCGCGATGCACATCCTTTGTTGCTGTCCGCCCGAAAGACTGGCGGCGCTGCTCTTTAGGCGATTGTCCACCTCGTCCCACAGGGCGGCGGCGCGCAGCGAACCCTCGAGGGCGTCGTCGAGGACGGACTTCTTCTTGATCCCACTGAATCTCAGACCAGAGATCACGTTGTCGCGAATCGACATCGTGGGAAACGGATTGGGGCGCTGGAACACCATGCCCACGCGAGTGCGCAGCTCGGTGAGGGTGATGTCACCGCGGTAGATGTCGCTGCCCTCGAGCAGGATCTCGCCGGTCACTCGAGCCGAGGGGGTGCGATCATGCAGTCGATTGAGGGCCCGCAGCAAGGTGGTCTTGCCCGAACCCGAGGGGCCGATCAGACTGGTGACCCGATTCTGAGCGATGTCGAAGGTCGCACCGCGCACCGCGGTGCGTTCGTTGAAGGAAACTGCCACGTCGCGCAGGCTCAGCGCGGTCGTGGCGGGAGCCTTCGTCGCCACGCCCGTGGCCAACGTCACTGACGACTCCCCTACAGACCCGAGGGTCGCGTTGTCCAACATGTCGATCTCCATAACCTTCGTCCCTGGTGCGGCGCACCCGACTTCCATCCACTTCTCGTCTCTCGAAAAAGTCTAGGGATGGGGTCGGTGACGGTTCGGGGGAAAAGTGACGTCCACGCGTCATCAACGTGAACTAAAAATGAACTTCTCGTGATGTCCGACACCGCTCGATGCGTCGCTCGACGTTCGAGAGATGGCGAACATCTTGAACACAGTTCAAACGCAAAACCTTCCCAAAGGTGAAGTGTCCTAAGGTGGGCATGGGGAATTCGAGCTACAAGGTGGAAGTAAATGCGAATTGGTGTCCTGACCGCCGGCGGCGACGCCCCCGGACTCAACGCGGCCATTCGAGCCATTGGCCAGATGGCCACCCGCGACGGGCACGAAGTCATCGGTATCGCCAACGGGTGGGCTGGCCTGGCCGACGAGTACGCGGGACGGCCCCTAGAAACCAGTGATTTCATGGGGATTCTGAGCCAGGGCGGCACCTTGTTGGGTACCGCTCGCTACAACCTCGACGACCCTGCGGGAGGTCGCGAGAGCGTCCTCGCCGCCATGGAAGCCCACTTGGACGCACTGGTCGCGATTGGTGGCGACGGCACTCAACGCATCTCGAATTGGCTCGCTGATCACGGGGCCCACGTCGTCGGAGTGCCCAAGACTCTGGACAACGACCTACTGGGGACCGACTACTGCATTGGCTTCGACACCGCCGTCTCCATCGTGTGCGAGTCACTCGACCGCCTCTACACCACCGCCGCGTCGCACCACCGCGTCATGGTCGTCGAGACCATGGGACGGGCGACCGGCTGGGTCGCGGCGATGGGCGGCCTCGCGGGTGGTGCCGACCTCATCGTGATTCCCGAGTTCCCCCTCACGATGGAGCAGATCGTCGACCATCTGGTCACGCGCCGCTCCAAGGGGTACGGCTTCTCCATCGTCGTAGTGGCCGAAGGCATCAATCTCGAGACCCTCGGTGGCACGGAGATCAACGGCGTCCCCACCGAAGGCATCGGTGGAGTCCGCCTCGCGACACGGGGCGTGGGCCAGTTCGTCGCAGCCCAGATCGACGCCCACGGTGGTTTCGAAGTGCGCACGACGGTTCTCGGGCACTTGCAGCGCGGCGGTAGTCCGAGCGCGTACGACCGCATCTGGGCGACCCGAGTGGGCGCGGCCGCCTACGACGCCGTGTCCGCGGGAACCTTCGGGGTGATTCCCGTGGTTCGCGGCAACGAAGTAGTTCTCTCCCCCTTGTCAGCGGTGGCTAACGGCCAGCGACAAGTGCCCCGCGAAATCTACGAGCTCTGCTCGGCGTTCTTCTAACCAGCCACCCGGTAGGCCACTCAGACGCGCGCGTCCTCGGGTCCGAGTTGGCCCAGGCGGTAGTGCTTTCGACACAGCACCTGGTAGTGAATCACTCCCTGGTTGACGTCGCCGGTCAAGAATTGCGAGCCCTCGCGCGTGATGGCTCCGTTGATCACGCGCGCGTTGCAGCGACCCTTCTCCCCGCACCAACACGTCGAGGTGAGTGGCAGCTCCTGGGCGCGGTCGGCAATCGCGAAGAGACGCGCCGATCCGGGGAACACGTTGAGCAAGAAGTCTGCGGAGAGGCCGAAGGCGTGAACGTCGACGCCGTGATCGTCGACGAGTTGACCCAGTTGATCCACTTGTTCGGTACTGGCGAACTGAGCTTCGTCGATTACGAGGATGTTGTCGCCCTCATCCACGAGACGCAGGATGTGCGGCGCGAGATCGTGGCCCGGCGTGATGGCCTCGGCGTGGGCCTCGATGCCGATGCGACTGGTGACCATGCCCTCGGCGCTGCGGTCCCCGAAGGTCCACAGGGCCACGTCCGAGCGGGTCTCGCGCAGTTGCCAGCACAATTGCAGGGCCAGCGTGGACTTACCCGCCGCCATTGTCCCGTAGGTAAAAGTGAGTTCGCCCATGTCGTTCCTACTCGTCGTGCGGGCATAACGCTAGCCGCCGTGCCCACTCGACCCGGGTGGCTGACTTCACTAGATTGGTGCCATGAACCTCTCCGTGCGCGCCGTGGCCTATATCCGCAACGAACGCAGTGAAGCTCTCGACGATAATTGGGACGACGTGGTCAGCACTGTCGAATTGGCCAGTGATGTACCGGACGAGGCCCTGAACGGGCTCAGCGACTTCAGCCACGTCGAGATCGTCTTCTTCGCGGATTGGGCCGAGGACGTGCCGCCCGCGCCCTGGCACCGTCGCCCGCGCGGCAACGAGAACTGGCCCGACGTGGGGGTCTTCGCCCAGCGCAACAAGGACCGCCCGAATCGCATCCTGCTCACTACGGTGGAGATTGAGGAGGTCGGTGACCGCTTCGTGCGGGTGCGCGGCCTCGACGGCATCGATGGCACCCCCGTTCTGGATATCAAGCCGGTGTTCCACTGGAGTGTGCCGCGCAGCGAAGTACGCGCGCCGCGATGGAGTGAAGAACTCGGTGAGAACTACTTCTAGTTCTTAGAGTCGTGTGACTGCACGGGGCTGCGCCCCGAGCAGGGCGTCCACGAGGTTTCGCGTCGGACACGTGGCGGGTCCGAAGGATTCAATGGCAATCGACGCTGCGGCGTTCGCGCGCAGCATCGCCTCATCGAGCGTGCTACCCATCAAGAGCTCAGCGATCACCACGCCGTTGTGCACGTCACCCGCACCGTTAGTGTCGACGACCTCCGCCATAAACCCGGGCGCGCGAGAGAGGCCGTCCTCGTTCGCACCGGCGCAACCGCGCTCGCCGTCGCGCACCACCACGAGTGAGTGCGCGCCACGAGTCAAGAGCTCGCGCGCGCATTGCGCAGCGTCGTCGTTCACGCACCAGAGCTTCGCCTCCGCGGTGTTGCACAAGAGCCAATCCGCGCGCTCGATGACGCGGATCATGACCTCGGGATCGATGTCGGCGGCGCGCGGACCCGGATCAAACGCCACGACCACGTCGGCTGGCAGGGTGCTGAGCCACGAACTAACCAGTTGCGCCACCTCGGGATAGACGACGTTGTAACCCGATACGTAGACCACGTCGCCGCCGACCAGCGTGAGGGCCGCTAGATCATCACCACCCAGGGAAAGTTCGGCCCCCGGAGACGTCACGAAGGTGCGCTCGCCGGTGTCGTCGACCAGGACGACGCACACGCCGAGATCGAGGTCACCCCGCGATGCCAGCGCCAACTGGATTCCCTCGTTGAGCAGGACTCCTCGGGCGATGTCGGCGAAACGCCCTGACCCGAGTTGACCCACGTAGAGGGCGTTCACCCCCTGACGCCGGGCGGCGCTCATGACGTTGAAACCGCCGCCCGCCGAAACGAGTCGTCGCGAGGCCAGAGAGTCCCCGCCGCGCTCGGGTAGGGAATGAATGATCAACGCGAAGTCAATCATCACGGTGTCCAGGCACACCAGGCGCGCTCGCGGAGCGGTCACCTAGAGGTTCGCGATCCACTCGGCCGCGCTGACGACGGCGGCCTGGCGGGGAAACACCTTCTCGGTCAACACCCGGTGTACTTCAGGGTCGGCGTCGGCGCAGGCGTCCCCGATCACCGTGAGGCGGTAATCGAGGTCCGCCGCGTGGCGCGTCGTCGAGAGGACGACGCCACTGGTGGCGATGCCGGTCAACACCAGGTGATCTACTTCGAAGGAACGTAACACCACGTCCAAGTCGGACCCGGCGAATGCACTGACGCGGCGCTTGGTCACGAGCACGTCGCCCTCGTGAAGACTCAGCCGGGGGTGGATCTGGGTGGAGGACTCGGCCTCGTCCATCGATGACGACGACTTCAGGGCCGTGAAGGCCTGGTTGCGTCGACTGACTTCGGGAGCGCCCGGACGGAACGCGACGCGCACGAAGATGACGGGGATCGCGTGCTGACGAGCGGCGTCGATCACTCGCTCGAGGGTATCGAGTAGAACGTCGGCCTGGTCGCCCACTCGCGCAACGATGCCATTTTGAAGATCCATCACTAGCAGGGCCTGGGTCACGGCGGACTCCCTTCGAACGCTCGACTACTTCTTCTTCACCAGGGCAGTTTCACTCTTGATCAACGCCGCGAACTGAGCCGACACCGAGACGTTCAACGTTGCCACTTGCGCCTCGGTCATGGGCGCCTTCTTGCCCTGCAGGAACAGGATCTCACTCTGGGAGATCCGCATCTGATTGTGCGCGAACGTCGTCAGTTGAGTGTTGAAGGACGTGTTGGGTCCGTTGGCGTGCTGAATCATCGAGCCGCACTCCTGCTCGAGGAGTTGATTAGCGTAGATGCCGATCGAGGTGGTCGCGGTGGAGGATTGCAACGCCGAGGCGTCGGTCTGCATGGCCACCAGGGTGGCCGCTTCGCCCTCGACCCAAAGGTTGAAGGTCACCGTCGCGCCCCTCTCAGCCGCTCGCAGCACGTTCACGTCGGTGCCGATGTCGGAGGTCAGATAGAAGATGTTCCCGATGTCGCCCGAGAGGGTGACTGTCGAAGTGGTGGTGAAGTAGACGCGGTAGGAAGCCGCCAGGAGATGCACGTCACTGACGAAGAGTTTGAGCGCGCCGCGGTACTTGAGCTGCGCGCTGGCCGTGGTCGCCGCCGCGGCCTGGGCCGAGAGTTTCGTCATCGCGCTCTGCGCGCCCTTCAGGAGGGTCGAACGCTCCGACTTGCACTTGGCGCTGTTGCACAAGAAGTAGGTGCGCACGCTAGTGAGATAGTTTGCGGTGTTGTTCAAGACGCTCACCACGACACTCTGCGCTGGCGTCGAGGTCGCGGCACTCGCCGCCGGACTGCTCACCAGGGGACTCATCGTAGCGACGGCGAGCGCCCCGGAAGCGGCGAATCGGCGCAAAGATTTGGACACAGTAAAGGACTCCTCGTTTGATACCACCCTAGCGAAACGACCTTTCGCCCTTTCGCGAGATACCGTGCAAACGACGCGCCAGTATCAACGCCGGATAAGAATGGGCCCCCGACGACATCGAACTCGTGACGGAGGGCACCTACTCTGGATTGATGACCATCCTTGTACGGGTCCTGCGCCCCATCGTCGGTGCGCTCGTCGTCATCTCCCTGGTGACCTTGGACGGCGCGGTCGGCGCTGGCGGCGCGTCGGCCGTGTCCGCTGCGCAGAAGCAGGGCGTTGAGCCGTCGTTCGGCGGCGCATTGAACTCGCGGATGAGGACCCTGTTTCACGATATCTCCATTGATTCGCTCCCCCAGGCCGAGAAGATCTTCTTTCCGGAGTCGGCCTACGTCGCCATGAAGACCGGGCGTATCGCCTCGCCGGCAGCGGATTACGTCAACCGCTTGATCGGGTTCTTGCGACTCGACCTCGCGGCCTACCACGCGACGCTCTTCGCGCGCGCCTCGAGCACCTTCCTCGATGTCAACGTCAATCCTGGCGATGCGGCGTGGATCCGGCCGGGGTGGTGTGAGAACTCCATTGGCTACTGGCACGTCCCCGGAGTGCGCTTGGTGTACCGGCAGAACGATGTCGTGCGCTCGGTGGCCGTAGCGTCATTGATCTCGTGGCAAGGAGTGTGGTACGTGGTGCACCTCGGACCCAATCCGCGGCCCCGTAATGTCGGTACCGTCGACGCGCCGGCCTTGGGCCGCGGCGTACCGGGACCCGCCGGAGGTTGTTAGGCGCCCGCCGGTATAGCGAGGTGGCCGCGCGCGTCGATCAGGGCGGCGCTGGCGGCGAAATCCTCGCGTGAGAGTTGATTCATGAAACTCCAGGTCGCGTGCGTCGGGTCGGGAACCGCCTGTCCGCCCTGTTGGATAGTGAGAGGGACCACCGAGGCTGCGCTGATCACGCCGTGGGAATTCATCGTGACGTGCAATACCGCAGACAGTGATAGATCACCCACGCTGGCGAAGGCGTCATAGTTGGTGAAGTCGCCCAAGCTGTACGCGATGAGTCTCCCCTTGTACCACTGCATCCCGCGCAGCACGTGAGGGCCGCTGGCGATCACCAGGTCCGCACCCTCGTCAATGGCCGTGTGGGCAAAGACGTACGGGTTCCCACGGTTCTCTCCATAGAAGTATTCGTTCTGGCGCGTCACGTGGTCGGCCGCCGTGCCCTCGGCGCCGGCGTGCATGTAGACGATGACCACCTTCGCCTCGCGCTTGGCCTGCGCAATGAGTTGACTCTCCTGACTGGCGACGAGCAAGTTGTTGGTCAGGTAGTACGGCGCGAAGTCCACGAACGCCACCGACACGCCGTGTACCCGCACCACCCCGATCTGTCCGGGGAGCCCCGCTTGGACGATGCCCGCGGCCTTGAGGGCGGCGGTGGTATCGGCCTGGCCCTGGGCGCCGAAATCGTAGGAGTGATTATTCGCACTGTTGAGCACCGTGAAGCCGGCGGCTCGGTACACCGGGGCGAAGGAGGGCGGGACCCGAAAGGCGTAACACTCACTCGAAGTTGCGCCACATTTGGACCGCCCCCCGTTGGTCATGGTCCCTTCGAGATTGCCAAAGACGATGTTCGCGGCCAGGGCGGCCTTGACCGGTGCGAAGTACGCCGAGGGGTTAGCCGGTAGCTGCGGCGTGTTGCCGAGGTCCGTGTCACCCACCGCGGAGAGGGTGAAGCTAGTGATCGCTGGCGGTGTGGTCGTTGTGGGCGCCAGCGTCGAGGTGGTGGTGGACGTCGTCGTGGTGCTGGCCGTGGGCCGCGTGCTCAGATAGGCGCCAGTCCCGCCGGCGAGGAGTACGACGATGCCCGCGACGCTCCACCACCGTGGGTGACTTCGCGCAGCGGCGTGTCGACCTACCACGGCTGGAGGTCACCCGGTCCACGCGACAAGAAGACCGCGAAGAAGTCCTTGGTGCTGGAGTAGAGGAAGCGACCAGGAATCTGATTGGGATTGGGCACGTCGAGAGCCGGACTCTGCGCACCGGGCCCCGCGTAGGTCACGAAAATGGGCCACTCGGGATTGATATCGAGTTCCATCGCGCGAACGCAGTGCAATTGGACCATGACGCTCGCCATCGAGGCCGCGGTTTGAGCCGGCGCCGCCGCGTAGATCAAGTTGCCGTTCTTATCGATACCGAGGGCGGACCGCCACACCGCGGCGGCACCGTACAGGGTGAGGCCCCACGCGAAGTTGTTGGCGGTACCTGGCGTGGGCCTCGAATTATTCACTAGCAGCGGCAGATTCTGACGCGCCATCAACACCGTCGGACCCGGGTTGGGGCCACCGGCCCACTGAGTGATCCCCACAGTGCCATTGGTGTATCTCACCACGGTGGCTAGTCCCTTAACCATCGGAAAATACAGCGTGTGATTGGTGAAGAATCCCGCCGGACCGTCCTTCTCGTAGAAACCGGAATTGAACGTCGCGAGCAGGCGAGCGAGTCCCGCCGAGGGGACCGCTTCGGGCCCGCGCGGGTAGCTCGTCGCACCGGGACCCTCGTAACCCGGGTACAGCCCCAACACGGTGGCGGCGGTGCGGATCCAACTCGCGTAGGCGACCACCCCCACGGGCTGGCCCAGCGGATGAAAGTTCATTAACGCGACCACCGGTTCGTGACCGGCCCACGTATCGCGCACCGACCACGCGTGGCACACCGTTGTGACCTTCGTCGTTCCCGCCCTAGGCAGTCCTTGGCAGACGGGGGCCGGGATCGACACCACGTGGCTGTTCAACGACGCGGCGCTCGATTCGAGCGCCGTCGCGCTGATCGATTGCGAGAACATGCCGAGTGCGCCAGTTCCCAACAGGATGGACAACGCCATGGCAATCAGTCGCCTCCCGGGAACTCGCACGTGCGACGACGTGTCTTGATGGGGGTGCGGGACGGAATTTTTCATAGGACCTCTGGGTGTCAACGCTAATTGCTGTGGTTGAGACGAAGGGTCATAGACCCGCCGCACCCTTCACACTGAGAGGTGCGGCGGCCCGAGTGCGCTCTCCATGGTGGCGGGGGTGGCGGCGATAAGAACCCACGCGCTTATCAGGGTGATCACCAGCGACGCACCCGCGACGCCACGCCACACCCAGTTGACGCCCAGGTGCTCGCCAAAGATCCACGCACCGAGGAGCACGCTGACGATGGGGTCGAGAATTACGATCGCCGTCTGCGACGAGCGCAGCGGACCTACGTGCAGCGCCGACTGTTCAGTGAGAAGACCCGCGATGCCACAGACGATGAAGGCGTAGAACGGCCAGCGCGTCAACAAGCCTGCGTAGCCGTCACTCGAAATGACGTCAGTGCATTGTTTAATGTAGGCCGCTTCGAGGGCCCAGAGGATCGCCGTCGCGCTGCCCCACATGGCCGCGCGGCGCCCGGGCGATCCGCGCAGTCCCGCGAGAACGAAGACGACGACGATTCCGGCGCACCAAACGCTGGGCGCGGCCCAGCGCAGCACGTGGGCGGGCGAACCACTGGTGCGCGTGGTGGCGACAAGAAACATTCCCAGTGCCAGCGCCGTCACCAGCGACGCGGTCCACGCTCGTGCCGACACGACTTGACCCAACCACACTCGACGCAGCACGAGAGCCAGGACGAGTTCAAACACGAGCAATGGCTGAACGAGGGACATCGCCGCGAAGTGTAGGGCCAAGGACTGGAACAGCAGCGACCCCCCCATCGCCAACCACCCCACCAGCCAGAGCGGATGACGGAACAGAAAGACCACGAACCGCCAGCCTCGCTCGTGGTGCGTGGCCGAGGTTGAGGCGATGTGCTGTGCGGTGACCCCCAGCCCATTGGCCAAGGCCGTGAGCAAAGCGCAGATAATCGCGATGGCGTCGTGCACTGCCACGCTTCGAGTCATGGTGTCAGGCTACGTCCCCCTTCTTCACCTTCGTCGCGGCGGCGTCGTGCACTCGACGCTCAGAGTACTGCCACGCCTGCATCACTTGACGTTGACCGAGAGCGACGTTGGCGAATCCGCGCGCCGGTGCCGGGCCCTGCTTGGTGACGCCCAGGTCGTGGAGCGTTCGACACCTCACTGGCGACGCACGCGGATGGCGTGGCCTGACGGGCTCATCATCGGCGGGGCCCAATTCGATGGTCCGATGACCGAGCGATTCACTCCCCTACGCGTGGACCCGGACCACGTGGGACTTGCCCGCACCTCGCTTGACGAAGTGCGCTCGGGCACGCAGACCATGGACCAACTCGGCATCGAGCGCGGTCCCAATGTGGCGGCGCCGTACGGATGGGCGGTCACGGCGCGCAATCAGGACAACATCCCCGTCGAATTCATCTGCCCAACCCCCTAAAGGGACCGTCGCGATGTCGCCCTAGGTCAATCTGGTGAGTCGACACTCCTAAGTCTCAGACAACTCCAAGTCCCGGCACAGAATGGCAGCCTTAATATCGTCTCTAAGGCAACACACAACGTTAGGTAGAAAATGCGCATTCGCCCCTTGGCAGTGATTACCCTGAGTGCCGCACTCGGTTCGGGGATATTGGTGACGGGCGCCGTCGCCGCGACCGCTCCCGCCACGTTGGTCGTGAGTGGCAATGGTCTGAGCGGCTTGCACTTAGGTTCCAGCGAAACGAGCGCCATCGCGTTCTTGACTGGCAAACTCGGCCGACCGAGCGGCAAACTCTCGTTGACGCCAGGGTTCAAGCTGTGCGGTGTGGGTGCTGTCGCCAGTTGGTCGTCGATGAATGCGTACTTCAACGCCAACCGTCTCGTCGGACTTTCCTTCGGACCGGGTCACCTGCCGAACGTCCAGACGGCGGCCGGCCTCAAGCTGGGTAGCACGTTGGGCCAGGCCCGCATCCTCTACCCCAAGAGGCTCACGACGTCGAACAACCAGGGTGGAGCGTGGTTCGCCTCGACGCCCGTGGGAAAGATCGAAGGCTTCTTGAACCCGAGCACCTATAAGGCGCCCACCCCCGCGGCGAAGATCCTGACTATCGACGTGGGCGTGGTGGGATGCCCGGCCGAGACACCCTGAGCCGACTCGATCACCAAGTCTGAGGTTACGCGACTAGGGTGCGTCGTGCAGTGCGATGGCGACGCGCGTCGCGGCCCAGAACAATGACTCCCTGACCGATTGGGCGCGGTCCCAGTGTCGATTGTCCCACTCCCCACCCGCCACCATGTCGCCGGCGTAGAGCACGTGGGCGAGACGCAGTTCGCGGTACTTCGCCAGCGCTATGAGCGCCGAAGCTTCCATGTCAACCATGTGGCAACCCTCGTCGATGCGGCGCTGCACCCTCGACCGGGTCTCACGAAACATCGCGTCAGTGGTCCACACGCGCCCAATGAAGTGTTCGATGCCCAACTCGCTGAGAACGCGGTTCGCTACCTCGACCCCTCGGGACTGAGCGCTGATGAATCGCGAGGGTCGCGCGTAGTGGGAACTCGTACCTTCGTCGCGCAGTGCGCTTTCGACCACCATGACGTGGCCGAGATCGTAGCGAGCGTCGAGCGCGCCAGCGCCCCCGCAGGCCACGAATGTCGTGATGCCCAGGGCGACTGCTTCTTCGGTGATTCCGACCGCGAGAGGAGCGCCGACTCCCGGATGCAAAACGCACACTGGCCGGTCGTCGACGAGGACCTCATACACGTGATTCGACCCGATCTCGCTGCGCAACGTATAGCGACGGGTCAACACGCCGCGCTCAACGAGGCTTCGCAAGAGGTCATTGAAGAAGCACATGACCGCAACGGACGCTAAGGGTTGGGGCTCGTGCAATAAGCGCGCCTCGATGACGCCAGGCTCGTCAAGGTCGTCTTCGAAGATCGGCAGATCGTCCGGTAGACCCATGGAGGAAGGCTACCGGAGCACCCACGGAATTGGGTACCAGCCAAGCGCGTAGTCCCACTTTTCGCGTGACCGCTCCTTCAGGGCACGACACCAGACAGAGTGGAGAATTCGACGACTTCGAGTGACGGGACCGGCACCGTACTCAGAGCACCTGGTGCCAGACGACCCCCGCGTTCGCGTTCGCTGTATCATCGCGCGATGACGACACTGCGGACGACCACCAGTTATCTTCCCTTTGGCGAGTACCAGACGTGGTACCAAATCGCGGGCGACCTCACCTCCGGACGAACGCCGCTGGTTGCGCTTCACGGTGGCCCTGGTGTGGCCCACAACTACTTGAAGCCGATGGAGGAACTCGCTCAGGACGGTTGGCCCGTGGTCTTATACGATCAATTGGGTTGCGGCCGATCTACGCATCTTCCCAATGCCCCCAAGCAGTTTTGGACGGTGGAGCTATTTCTCGAAGAACTCGACGCTCTTCTTGCCCACCTCGGCCTATCGTCCAATTATCACCTCTTTGGTCAGTCCTGGGGCGGCATGCTGGCTGCGGAACACGCCGTCAGGCGTCCTCAAGGACTTGAGTCATTGATCTTGTCCAACTCCCTCGCGTCCTCAGCTCTATGGGCGCAGGGCGCGAATCGACTTCGCGCTCAACTACCCTCCTCCACCCTTAAAGCTCTCGAACGCCACGAAACCGGTGGGACACTCAGCGACCCCGAATACGTCGCGGCGGTTGAAGAGTACTACGCCCGTCACGTGTGTCGAGTACCACTGCCCGGATACGTTCAGGAGTCCTTCGATCAATTAGCCCGAGACCCCACGGTGTACGGCACTATGTGGGGACCCAATGAATTCGCACCGGTCGGTTCACTGGAGAATTGGACAATCGTCGAGCGACTCAGTGCCGTGAAGGTGCCCACCTTGGTGATATCGGGTGAATACGACGAGGCGACGAGTGAGTGTCAACAACCATTCGTCGAGAAGATTGCCGATGTCCAACAGGCCGTCATCAAGGATGCGTCCCATCTTTCAATGGTGGAACAACCCGAAGCGTATTTCTCAGTGCTACGTCAGTTCCTCAAAGGCCTCGCACGGTGATGATTAAAAAAATGGCAATATTGGCTGCCACTTTGACAACGTCGCTTACCAACGCCCTCTACATGAAAATGATGGATTAGCAAGGACAGCCGATCTATGTACTATGGTGCCCCCGGCAGGATTCGAACCTGCGCTCACGGTTTAGGAAACCG
>VFSW01003347.1_pt1 | contig 24079 bp, 19 predicted proteins | sample 5358111 | NCBI WGS metagenome assembly VFSW01 (sample SAMN11554181, study PRJNA540505) | mine drainage metagenome | isolation source: sediment from site ElyBrook_90M | place: USA: Ely Copper Mine, Vershire, VT | collected 2017
CACCGTGGGGGGTGGGGGGCTCCCCCCTTGCGCCGCTTGTTTGTGCGGGGCGCCCCCCGCCCCGCGGGGTGGGCGGGGGGCCGGGGGGGGGGGGGCCCCCCCCGTCACCGTGCTTTTCGATAGGTGTGCGGAATAGCCGGCTGAAACGCTGTGCGTCGCCCAACAGACCCGGCATGAGAAAATGCATCAGCGACCAGAGTTCGCCCAGATGATTCTCCATGGGCGTTCCGGTGAGACACAGGCGATGCCGGGCGCGCAGTTCGCGCACGATCTGGCTGGCCTTGGCCTTGGGATTCTTTATCACCTGCGCTTCGTCGAGGATCAGCAGGTGATATTCCTGTGCCAGCAGGATCTCCTGATCGCGCGGTAGCAGCGGGTAAGTGGTGAGTACTAGGTCGTGTCCGGCCATGGCTTCGAAACGCTGTTTGCGCTCCGCGCCTTGTAGCACCAGCACGCGCAGCGCAGGGGCGAAGCGCTGTGCCTCCATGCGCCAGTTCACCATCAGACTGGTGGGTGCGATTACCAGACTGGGCCGGTCCATGCGGCCGCTCTCTTTTTCCAACAGCAGGTGTGCGAGGGTCTGTACGGTCTTGCCGAGCCCCATGTCGTCGGCGAGCAGGCCACCCAATTGGTATTCGCGCAGAAATTGCAGCCAGTTGAGGCCTTGCTGCTGATAGGCGCGTAAAGAGGTCTGCAAACCGGTGGGTGGCGTTATTGCGCGTATGCCGTGAAAATCGCGCAGCTTTCCCCCCAGATCACGCAGACGCTCGCCGCCCGCCCATGTCAGCTGCTGCCCCAGTGAAGCTTCCAGTGCCGTGAGTTGCGCCGCTTGCACGGCGGGCATGCGCAAGCGGTCGTCGGAGCCAAGGGCCGTGTCATATAATTCCGTCAGTGTTTCCAGGATCGGTATCAGCCGTGCCACCGGCATGGGCAGCAGGGCGCCGTTGTCGATGCGCGCGAATACGACATGTCCGGGCGGTGCGTTGCGGAGTTGGCTCAAATCCATCTGCTGCGGGAACTGTCGGATCAGATTCAGTAGTATGGGCAGCAGGCTGATGCGTTGCCCGCTCACCAACACGCCGAGTTCGAGGCCGAACCAGTCGTGGCCCGCATCCTCATCGACGGCGGCGTACCAGTCCTGAGACGCCTCCACGACGCGATACGGATAATCCGTATCGATTTCGATGCGCCAGCCCTGTTGCCGTAGCAGCGGCACGGCCTCCAGACTGAAGGCCAGCAGCGCGGTGTCGCTGTCGGTGGCCGTGTTGACGGAGAAATCTCCGCTCAGCTCCGGTGGAATATCGAACAATTCGTTGTTGGCCAAGGTATCAAATCGCCAGATCGCGAGCGTCTTTAGCGCTTGGGATTCCACACGCACGTCCCGCGGGATGCGCTCCAAATGATCGCCAGTGACACGCGTGATGGCGTCGCGCTGGTCCGTCAGGCGGATTATTTCGCCGTCATAATCAAATGTGAGGCGGACCAGCGGTACCGCCGCTGCGGCCGCGCCCAGGCCTCTGCGGAATTTCCAATGCACCGGCAGGGTCTGCGTGAACAAGCGCAGGCAGGGTATGGGTTTGAGACGTTGGGTGTGTGCCTGCCCCAGGTTGCGCGGCAATGGCAGCGGCTTGGCAGCGCCGTGTCGTGCCAGCGCCGCGCGGGCCTTGGTCGCCTGTTGCGGCGCCAACAGCGGCGAAGACAGCAGGGCGGCGGCCACGCCATCCGGCAGTCCGGTCTGCGCGGGGCCGCATTGATGTTGAGTAATATCGATATACCAGGGGGGTGTCAGCGGCAGCAGCGCGTCGATGCCCTGGCCGGTGCCACGCAGGCGTTGCGCCCCGTCACTGTTCAACTCCCAGTCCAGTTGCACAGGGCGAGGTTCGCCCAGTGTCAGCGGCGGGCTGTCTTTGTCATGCCAATGGCAGGTGCCGGTGGCGAGGATATCCAGCAGCAGGCGCGCGCCTTCCGTGCCGCGCAATCTCGCTCCATTACCCATGGAATGGAGGTCCGGCGCCGACAACCAGTGCATGATCCTGCGATCGGCGTCGGTCAGGTAACGCGCCATGGCCGAGCCGCGAAAGACTTGTGTCTTGCCGTAGGTTCCCGCCTTGAGGCGTCGTGCAGTTTGCAATTCAAGTCGCAAGATCGGCGCTGCCGGACGTAGATCGAGTTTCAGGATATACAGCAGTCGTTCCGGAGTTTCGGCCCGTGCGTCTGCGGTGCGTATGGGCAACAGGGCCCGTTCTAGTTCGGCCAGCCATTCCTGCAGCGGCCCATCATCTATCCCGCTCGGCGCCCTCGATTTTAATGATGCCAATGTCTTTGGTTTGCAATCGACAAGGGACTGGATCAACAAGGCCGCCACGTGTTTGCAGTTGCTGCTCACGGGGCAACTGCACATGCCGTGGATAAGAGGTGGGTTGTGCGGGCGCTCCTTGATATACGCGACCACGTGATAAGGCTGTGCCTTACCGCCCTGCACCATGCCGTTGATCATGCGCCCCTGTTGATCGATATGCACGGCCTGTACGCGCCGACTTTTCTGATATTCCACGCCACGTGCGAAATAGGTGGCGGGGATGGAGCGCTTGATATCGTCGAGTGAATAAAGTTGCATGCCAACAGTATAAAGCAGCGGTACCGCCGGCGGCTATGAACGGGAGACGTTGCCGCCCGAGTTCAGTCGTTTTCAGTAACGCGGAGAGGACGCTTGACTGGCAGGGAAGTGGCGCCATCCCATTGCCATTGGGTATGGTTCGCGAGCGTGGCCTGCCGCAGGGTTCATGTGGCTGCACAGCGGGCACAGCGTTGCTCATAGGCGCTGTGCGCGATGCGCACGTCTTCGAGAAACGGCGCCAGTTCCGACAGCAGCAAAGCCTGCGGGCCGTCGACCAGCGCCTTGGCCGGCGCCGGATGGAAATCCACCAGCACCATGTTGGCGCCGGCGATGATACCTTGCGCGGTGACGTGGAAGACGTCGAGCAGGCCATCGGGTGCGCGGTCGCGCGTACCCACCGAGTGCGAAGGGTCAATGCACACCGGCATGCGCGTCAGGCGTTTGATCACCGGCACGTGCGCGAAGTCGACGAAGTTGCGGTGCGGATCGCCCATGTTGGTCTTCATGCCGCGCAGGCCGAACACCACACGGCTGTTGCCTTCGCTGGCCAGATACTCGGCGGCGTTCAAGGATTCTTCCAGGGTTATGCCGAAGCCGCGTTTCAGCAGCACCGGAAATTGTTTCTGCCGGCCGACACTCTTCAACAACTCGAAGTTCTGGGTATTGCGCGTGCCGATCTGCAGCATCACGCCGGTGGGCTGGCCGGTTTGTTCGAGTGCCGCGCAAATCTCTTCGACATGCGATTCATGGGTGACTTCCATGGCGATGACGCGGATGCCGTACTTGCCGGCCAATTCGAACACGTAGGGCAGGCAGGTCTTGCCGTGGCCCTGGAAGGAATAGGGATTGGTGCGCGGCTTGTAGGCGCCCATGCGCGTGCAGACCTGACCGTTGTCGCGCAGCGCGCGCAGCATGATCTCGACATGTTCAGGATTGTCCACGGCGCATAATCCGGCGAAGACGTTGAGCGTGTCCTGACCGAAGCGCACGCCGTTATACTCAAAGGCGGTCGGTCGTCGGTCGTCTGTGTGACGTCCAAGTATTCGGTATTCCTGCGAGATGCGTACCACGCGATCCACGCAGGGCAGGGCCTGCATGTCGGCTACCGAGAGTATGGCGGTGTCGCCGATCAGGTAGATCTCAGTGAGTGTCTGTAGCGTGCCGACTTCCTGGTGCAGACGGGCTTTGATATTGGGCAGGTGCGACAAGTGCTCCAGCAACTGCCGGTAGTTATCGCCTTGGGTGTCGGTGTCAGTGTGCAGGATCAGAATCATCGAACGGTTCTCTTGGCTGTCCGGGGCCGAGCCTCTATTTTAATAGTATTGCAAAATCGCTGTGGGTAGGATAGCGTGAAGCAGCGGTGTGACAGGTCTTGCCAGAAGAGCGGGCGGTTCACCGCGCCACAATCAAGAAGAGTGAGTGAGGAGCGTATCATGGCAATCGGTACTGTGAAGTGGTTCAATGCATCGAAGGGTTTTGGTTTTATCGTCCCCAGTGATGGCAGTGAAGACGTGTTCGTGCACTATTCAACCATCCAGAGCGAAGGCTACAAATCGCTCGACGAAGGTCAGAAAGTGGAGTTTGATGCCGATCGCGGTCCGAAAGGCATGCAGACTACCCGGGTGATTCCGGTCAGCTGATCTCGGCGCCTAAAACTCCTCGCGCCTGACGGAGATCGGGCGTAACTGCACAGGGACAGGTACGGCGTGGAGTGCGCTGTTATCGGACGGGTGTTTCAGTCCCTATAACGCCGCAGCAGATCCGCGTAGGCGTCGATACGCCGGTCGCGCAGGTACGGCCAGATGCGCCGCACCTGTTCGCAGCGTGTCAGGTCCAGCTCGGTGCATAGCACGGCGGGTGTGGCTATGTCCGCCATCGTCAACATCTCGCCCTGCGGCCCGGCCACGAAACTCGACCCCCAGAATTCAATACCAGGTCCATGACCTGAGCCATCCGGCTCGAAACCCATCCGATTGCAGGTCACTACCGGTATCCCGTTGGCAACCGCATGGGCGCGCTGCACGGTGATCCAGGCCTCGCGCTGGCGATTACGTTCCGCGGCAGTGTCGCGCGGATCCCATCCGATCGCGGTTGGATAGATCAACAGCTCCGCGCCGGCCAGCGCCATCAAGCGCGCAGCTTCCGGATACCACTGATCCCAACATATCAGTACGCCGAGCCGGCCGACGGCGGTATCGATGGGTGTGAAGCCGAGATCGCCGGGCGTGAAATAAAACTTCTCGTGAAACCCCGGATCATCCGGAATATGCATTTTGCGGTACTGTCCGGCGATGCGGCCGTCGGCATCCAGTACCACGGCGGTGTTGTGATACAGCCCGGCCGCGCGGCGCTCGAACAGCGAGGCGACAATTACCACATTGAGTTCGGCCGCGAGTGTGCCGAGTTGCCCGGTGGTCGGGCCGGGAATGGTCTCGGCTTGATCGAATCGTGCCACGTCTTCGCTTTGACAGAAGTACACGCCGGCGTGCAGTTCCTGCAGCACGATCAGACGCGCGCCCTGCGCGGCGGCGGTACGGATGCCGGCGCTGCTGGCAGCGAGATTGGTGGCGCGGTCTTCAGTGCAGGCATGCTGCACGAGGCCGACACTGAGACGAGGTTCGATTTGTGTGCTCATCTCACAATAATACTCCGGCCGGCAGTTGCATGGTTACGCAATGCAGACTTCCGTATTGCTGAATCAGCGGCAGGCACGGAATAGCGATGATTTCGCGATCGGGAAAGCACTGCGCGAGGCGCGCGGCTGCTTCCGGATCGGCGGGGTCGTCATAGGTCGGCAGCAGTACCGCGCCATTGATGATCAGAAAGTTGGCATAGGTGGCTGGTAGGCGTCGGCCGTCGGCAGCGAAGCGTGCCTTGGGCCAGGGCAGCGGCACCAGGTGATATGCCTTGCCATCACGGGTACGGAAGGCTCCGAGCTCGGTTTCCATGGCTTTGAGTTCCGCGTAGTGCGCGTCGCCGGAATCGTCGCAGGCCACGTAGGCGATGGTGTCATCTGGACACAAACGCGCCAGCGTATCGATGTGGCTGTCGGTGTCATCGCCAGCGAGAGCGCCGTGTTCCAGCCACAAAAAGTGTTCGCTACCGAGTACGCTGCGCAGGCAGTCTTCGAGATCGGTGCGGCTGTACTGTGGGTTGCGCGTCGGTGTCAGCAGGCATTGCGTGGTAGTGAGTAGTGTATCGGCGCCATCCGATTCGATGCTGCCGCCTTCCAATACCAGATCAATGGTGCGTAGCGGCGTCGTACCGAAGGCGCCGGCGCTGTGCAATTGGCGCGTGATCTGATTGTCGAGCGCCGCCGCGAATTTGCCGCCCCAGCCGTTGAAAGTGAAGTCGAGCAACTGAGGCTGGCCGTTAGCCAGCACTGTGATCGGGCCGTGATCACGCGCCCAGGTATCGTTGGAGGCCAGGCAGTACCAGCGCACTTGCTGCAGCTCGACACCGGTATGGAGCATGACGTCTTCAACGTGTTGCCGATGCGCGCTATCAAAACACACGACCAGCACCCGTTCACGCCGGCTGATTGCGGCGGCGATCCGTGCGAACACCGGCTCCACCTGATCGAGCCATGGGCCCCAATCGCTGTCGGCGTGCGGCCAGGTGAGCATGACGCCGCTTTGCGGCGCCCATTCAGCGGGGAGAACGTACTTCATTGAGTGAATCGGCTTAGGGTGAATGGCGCTGACTTAAGCCTGTAGTGGCACGAGGACGCGAGGCTAATCGGTTGCAAGGTATGGGTTGGGTTGGTCGGGATTGATAGGCTGTTTGTTTCCACGCATCCACCCGACCAACCCCGAGGCCAACCTTGAGAGATCGTAATGCTGAGTTTCATTCCGAGCAACATCGACAACAGATCGTCCGATACGCCCGCGGCGCTGAGGTGGTCGATTTTTCCAATCGCATGGCGGCGAAAAGGAACTCTGGTTTCATCTGCTCGCCTACAACCTGATCCGTCTGCTGATGGCGCAAGCGGCACTCGATGCCGGCGTTCACCCGCGGCAATTGAGTTTTAAACACACGGTGCAACCGCGGACCGAATGGAATGCGCTCCGCAGTGAGCTGAGCGCCGATCCAGATACGTTTTGCAGACTCATCGCGCAAACCATCGTTGGGCACAGGCCGGGCCGAATAGAACCACGGGCGCGGAAACGCAGAGCCAAGGGAATAGATCCTTTTCCTGTCGTTGCGATCAGCAAAGATAACCCGCGTGCATCGCTCAATTTGCGGGGTTTATCGGTGGATTTGCTGTTACGCACTGCCGCGTCGGCAAGCGCCATTTGACGGTATATCCCCCTGGCTGATGTTTACATACCGTCACAAATACCGCTATACAGACGGTATGTCAAGGGATGTTGCAGTACGTTCCTGGATGGTGAGCTAATAAAAAAGCCAGCATTTACGCTGGTTTGTGGATGTTACGGGATGTCTCTGGACTACTGAATGGTGGTGAAATTCTACAACAAACAGAACCCTGCTTTTCCAGCACCGCAGACTTGGTAGGGGTTCGTCCGTGAAACGAGTGTTTGAGAGGGAGGTGTTCTCCACCCGCACACAACCGCACGAGTTCAACGCAGTCAGATCTGGCCGGCAGCCCCGATGTCGATGTCTCAGTGATGATCGGATAGGAACAGGCGATCGCAGCGGCGCGGATTGAAACTTGCCCCCCCTCACGCGCGTCAGTGTGGGTTTATTCATCCGTGGATTGAAACAGTACGAGGTCGATCGTTGGTCGCTAGATAACTGTTCAGTCGCGTTCCAGAACCACAAAGCTGTAGGGGTACGGATTGTTCTCATTCGGCGCGTGATCCTCGCGCGCCATTTCCCGCCACTCCGTCGGGTCGTACTGGGGGAAATGCGTATCGCCGTCGATGTCGGTACCGATGAGCGTGAGGTACAGGCGCTGTGCGCGGGGCAAGGTTTGCGCATACAGTTGCGCGCCGCCGATCAGCATGATCTCCGGCGCGGCATGCACTTGTGCGAGCGCGTCATCGAGGGAGTGCGCGACGGCAATGCCAGCGGCGCGGAACTGCGGATCGCGGCTTACCACGATGTTGGCGCGTCCGGGCAGCGGCTTGCCGATCGACTCGAAGGTCTTGCGGCCCATGATCACCGGCTTGCCCAGCGTTACCGCCTTGAAGTGTTTGAGGTCTGCCGGCAGTCGCCAGGGCAGTTGGTTGTCTTTGCCGATGACGCCGTTGCGGGACAGGGCAGCGATGATCGAAAGCATACCTTAAACTCAAACCGCCACTTTTCCCTTGATCCCCGGATGGCACTGGTAGTCGAGCAGTTCGAAGTCCTCGTAGCTGAAGCCGAAGATATCTTTGACCGCCGGATTGAGGCGCATGCGTGGCAGCGGGTAGGGCGTGCGTGACAGTTGCGTGTCGACCTGTTCCATATGATTGGAGTACAAGTGGGCATCGCCGAGCGTGTGAATGAATTCGCCGGGCTGGAGGCCGGTCACCTGCGCGATCATCAGGGTCAACAGCGCATACGAGGAGATGTTGAAGGGCACGCCGAGAAAGATGTCGGCACTGCGCTGATAGAGCTGGCAGGATAATTTCCCGTCGGCGACATAGAACTGAAAGAAAGCGTGGCAGGGCGGCAGCGCCATGCGCGGGATGTCGGCGACGTTCCAGGCGCTGACGATCAGGCGCCGCGAATCCGGATTGGTTTTTATCTGCTCGACGACAGCGTGGATCTGGTCGATAGGGCCGCCGTCCGGCGTCGGCCAGGAGCGCCATTGGTAACCGTACACGGGCCCGAGTTCGCCGTTGGCATCGGCCCACTCGTCCCAGATGCTGACGCCGTTGTCGCGCAGATAAGCGATGTTGGTGTCGCCGCGCAGGAACCACAGCAGCTCGTGGATGATGGATTTGAGATGCAGCTTCTTGGTGGTGACGGCGGGGAAGCCCTGCGTCAGGTCAAAGCGCATCTGGTAGCCGAACACCGATTGCGTGCCGGTGCCGGTGCGGTCGGCTTTGTACGCGCCGTGATCTTTGACGTGGCGCATGAGGTCGAGGTACTGCTGCATGGTGAATGATCGATCAGTTGGCGCCAGGTAAAAAAAATCAGGAAGTCACCGCCGAAGTGCGGGCGTTATGGCGATAGGCCCTGACCATCAGCACAATGCCGAATATGATCATTGGCGTGGACAGCACCTGGCCCATAGTCAGCCAGCCGAAGGCAAGGTAGCCGAGCTGCACATCGGGCTGGCGGACGAATTCAACCAGAAAACGGAAACAGCCGTAGCCGACCAGAAACAGTCCGGATACCGCCATGGTCGGACGCGGGCGACCCGAATATAGCCAGAGCAGGGTGAACAGCACCGGACCTTCCAGCAGTGCTTCGTAGAGCATGGATGGGTGACGCGGCTGATTGTCGACGTAGGGGAACACCATGCCCCAGGGCAGATCGGTGGGCCGGCCCCACAACTCGCCGTTGATAAAGTTGCCGATGCGTCCGGCGCACAGGCCGACCGGTACCAAGGGCGCGATGAAATCGGTGATCGTGAAGAAGCCTTTGTGGATCTGCCGGCCATAGAGCCACATGGCGAGAAACACACCGAGCATGCCGCCATGAAAAGACATGCCGCCCTGCCAGATCTTGAACAATAGCAGCGGGTCATGCAGGAAGTTCGGCAGATCGTAGAACAACACGTAACCGATGCGCCCCCCCAGCACCACGCCCATGGCGCCGTAGAACAGCACGTCGCTGATCTGCAGCGTCGTGAATCCCGAGCCGGGTCGGACCGCGCGCACCCGGCCCAGCCACCAGGCGCCGAGAAAGCCGAGCAGGTACATCAACCCGTACCAGTGCACCTGGAGGGGGCCGATTTTCAGGGCGACCGGATCGATGGAAGGGTACATGAACATGGCGGCAATCTTAACACGATCATTCCGCAACACGTAGGGTAGAGTGGCGCTTATGGATTGATTCGCTCCGCGCTGAAAACGCAGCGCAGTAACGCCGCCCCGTGCCGTCGCTGCCTGACGGGAAGGTTCTCCGCATGATTGGACTTGCAACGGCTGACGCGCACGCCGCATAGTCATAAGATGATCGTCACCGCTCTGCTCTGGATTTTCGCTGTCGCCCTCGTGATCGCCGGCATCGCCGGGCTGGTATTCCCGGCGCTGCCCGGTGCGCCGGTGCTGTTCGGCGGTTTGCTGCTCGCCGCCTGGGCCGAGGATTTTGCCTATGTCGGTGTCAAGACGCTGGTGGTGCTGGGCATCCTGGCGGTCATGAGTTACGTCATCGATTTTATTGCCGGCGTGTTCGGCGCAAAGCGCTTCGGTGCGTCGCCGCGCGCGTTGTGGGGCGCGGCGCTGGGCGCGCTGGTGGGCGTGTTCTTTGGCTTGCCGGGCGTGTTGCTCGGTCCATTCCTGGGGGCGGCTGTCGCGGAGTTGACGCTGCTGCGCACACTCACGCAGGCGGGCCGCAGTGGTCTCGGCGCGACGCTGGGCCTGATGCTCGGTGTGGCCGCCAAGCTGGCGCTGGCGTTTTCCATGGTTGGTCTGTTTGTCGTGGTGCGCTTTGTTTCCGGATAGCCGCGCAGGACGAACGGCGTTGCTCGACATCGCGCAGGCGGCGCTGACGTCCGTGCATGGACGCCGCCGCGTTGCCGACGCGCTGCGTGAGTATCCACCGCAGGGCAGGGTACAGGTCATCGCTATCGGCAAGGCCGCGGCGGCGATGATGGCGGGCGCGCTGGATGCGCTGGGTAAACGCCTGGCACGCGGAATGATCGTGACCAAGGACGGACATGGCGATCGTGTGTTGGCGCAGCGTTCGAACATTATCCATAGGGAGGCGGGCCATCCACTGCCGGATGCGCGCAGTCTGGACGCTGGCGCGGCGCTGCTCGAATTCATCGACAGCACGCCGCGTGATGCGCAGATGCTGTTCCTGATTTCCGGCGGCGCATCGAGCCTGGTTGAGGTGCTGCCGCAAGGCGTCACGCTGGACGACCTGCAACAGGCCAATGCCTGGCTGCTCGGCAGCGGCTTGGACATCGCGGCGATGAACACGGTGCGCAAAGCGCTTTCGGCGATCAAGGGCGGCAAGCTCGCCGCGCACTTGCACGGCCGTGCGGCGCTGGCGCTGCTGATCTCCGATGTGCGCGGCGATGACCCGGCGGTGATCGGTTCCGGTCTGCTGGCGGTGGACGCCGGTGTGCCGAGTCTGGATGGGTTGGCATTGCCGACGTGGCTAGCACGACTGTGCCGTCTGACAGCGGCGCCCAGCAGTGTCGTACCCGTCAATATCGGAATGCACGTCATCGCGCGACTGGCGGATGCCAAGCGCGCGGCCGCGCGGGAGGCGACGACGCTCGGTTACAGTGCGTGTGTCCATGATGAATTCATCGACGGCGCGGCAAGCACGGCAGGTCAGCGCTTGGCGCAGTCGCTTATTCATGCCGCGCCCGGCGTACACATCTGGGGCGGCGAAACCACGGTGCTGCTGCCGCCGCAGCCCGGACGCGGCGGCCGCAATCAGAGTTTGGCACTGGCCGGCGCGCTGGAGCTGCAGGGATGCGATGATGTTGCGCTGCTCGCGCTGGGCAGTGACGGTAGCGACGGCCCGACTGAAGATGCCGGCGCGCTGGTGGATGGCGGCACGATCGCGCGCGGCGAACTGGCCGGACTCGATGCGCGGCACTGTCTTGCGAATGCCGATGCCGGTAGTTTTCTGGAGGAAAGCGGCGATCTGATTCACACGGGACCGACCGGCACCAACGTGATGGATCTGGTGCTCGCTCTGAAATTGTAGGAGCGGGCTCTGCCCGCGAACAATCGCGTAACGCGTCTGCCAAACCGTTCGCGGCCGGAGGCCGCACCTGCGGAGTGGTTCGAACCGCCGAGGATAAAATGAGTAATGATCTTTTTTCACAGGCGCAGGCCTGCATCGCCGCGAACAGCGCGGACGACAAAGTCGCACGCACGCAGGCGACGGCGCGCGCCTGGCGCGAGGGCGCGTATTCACTGGTGGCGGCGCATGATCCGTTGCCGATCGGCGAGCCCGGCCGGCCGGCGCAGCCGCAACTGGTGCATCCGCGCGACGTACCGCGCCGGCGCAGCACCACGCCGGAAGGCCGCGCGATCCTTATCCACGCCATCGCGCACATTGAATTCAATGCCATCGATCTCGCCTGGGACGCGGTGTACCGCTTCCGCGGCATGCCGCGTGATTACTATGACGACTGGGTGCGCGTCGCCGACGAAGAGTCACGGCACTTCACGCTGCTGCGCGAACGTCTGCACGACTTCGGCTGCGACTACGGCGCCTACGCCGCGCACCACGGCTTATGGGAAATGGCGCAGAAGACTGCCGACGATGTGCTGGTGCGCATGGCATTAGTGCCGCGCGTGCTGGAAGCGCGCGGCCTGGATGTGACGCCCGGCATATTGGAAAAGCTGCGTGCGGCGGGCGATCAGCGCAGCGCGGCCGTTCTGGAGGTCATCCTGCGCGACGAGATCGGTCATGTCGCCATCGGCACGCGCTGGTTCCGCCATCTCTGCGCCGAGCGCAATCTTGATCCCGACAGCACCTTTGAAGCACTGATGCAACGCTATATCGGCGAAATGAACGGCCGCATACAGGGGCCGTTCCATGCGGCGGCGCGCGAGCAGGCGGGATTCAGCGACAGAGAGATGGAGGGTCTGCGGGCGTTGCATAAGAAATAGCGTGCGTATCACGCACCTGCGTGGAACAACGGCATTGCAAGATTAATGATTGTAGTGCATGAAGCGGCGTGCTATTCGCGGCCACTCATTTCAACTTGTTGATTTTGCAACGCACGTAAGGCTGGCACGGTGATTGCCTTATTCAAGGCGAGGGTGCGAGGTCACCACGAGGTACAGTGTTCCGCAATGCCAGTTACATCAGCATTCGTAGCGTTCAGTCCCGGAAAGCGCCGCATTCGTCCATCGAACTGGGTTTACCGCTTGCTGGATATCGTGGCCGCGCATTGGCGAGATGAGCCACGGCCGCATCCTTGTGGAACCTGCACGGCGTGTCCAGGCACGACCTGTTTTGTTTTTCCGGCAAGCCTGCGGCACACTCATCCCGGCCTGGTTCGAGACCTGCAATTCTGCTTGAGCATGCTCGAGGTGCCTGAAGTCGACCGCTGTTGTCCGCTGAAGGCCGAGGCGGAAGATTTCACCTATAGCCAGCAGAGCGCTGCGTGACATCAAACAATCTTGCAAGGAATCATGGCGTCTTCATCGAGGCTATACACCGCGCACAACCGATGGTAGCCATCCGCAATCACCACCGTGCCATTGGCCGGGTCTCTTACCAGCAGTAGCGGCGAGAGGGATTTTCCCGCCGCAATCATTTTCCGATCCTTTTTGACATGGGAGTTGCTGACACCCAACAGAGACAGCCGGGATGCCCTGAATATATCCTTCGCTTTGAATACCGTTATTTTTGCCGGCTTCATTTCGCGGATCAGACTGGCGCTAGTCTTTGAGGTATAGAGCAGGCTCAAATAAGACTCCGCCGCGGGATAATCGTGTTTCTCAGGGGCCGCCAGCCATTTGATTGCTGCTTTCTTTTTCATATTCACCGATCCGGTTAGTTTGGACTTCAGTCATCCGTATCCGGAGCGGATTGACCGGGGTCGTCAGTTTTAGAAAGCTGTAATCAAGCATATTGCGTCGAATATGAGAGGGTCAATCGATATCAGGCGCGTGGCGCCTAATCTTAACCGCGGTCTAAGTAGCATCGCGTACGTCCGCTAATTGCACGGCATCATCCACGCTGAGCCCGCTAAAGGATGGCGCTGCCGGATCGGGCGGCGTAAGTTGCTTCAGGATCTCGTGAACCGGGTGTTTGAGCCGTGCTAACAAAAGTCGCTTGCCGGTCGTGCCGGAAAAACCAAAAAAGTCGCGCAAAGCTTCCAGGCTGGTGCCATCCAGATCAGGCGACTCTTCCAGGCTGAGGATGACGGTGTGGACGGATGGTCCTGCGCTGAGAATGGCTTGCCGTGCCTGGCTTAGTATGCGCTCGACATTAGCGAAGAACAGCGCCTCATCGGGGCGCATGATAAGAATTCCGGCGACCGGCCTAGCCTCGGGATGCACCGCCATATCCACAAAGTCGTGACTCTGTCCGAGCCGTCCGAGCATCGAGATCGTTGACTCCGATAAGCGTCTTAGCATCAGCATCAGGCTGATGCCGATCGCGGCCAACAAGCCGTCCAGTACGCCAAGCAACAATACGCCGATGATGGATGCGATTATCACCAGGCGATCGCGCCGCCAGGTAAAGTAAGGGCGGAATATGGCGGGATTCAATGTGGGGCTCACCGCGTGAATCACAATCGCCGCCAGCACCGGTTCCGGGGTCAGGGCAATGCTGGACAGTAATGTCAGCACGATGGCGAGCACTACCAGTGAGGCCATTAAACCGGCAAGCCGCGTGCCTGCGCCGGCCGCTTCATTGGCGGATGTTCCGGAATAACCCGCACCTACCGGCATGCCGTGCAATAATCCTGACAGCAGGTTGGCTGCGCCCAGCGCAAGCAAATCCCGATTTGGCGACGTCGTGTCGCCGTGCTTCATGGCGAAGATGCGAATCGAGCCATACGACTCGGAGTACAGGATCATCACCATGGCGAATCCCAGCTCGCCCAACCGCAGCCATTCGCTGTGTGATAATACCGGCAGTGTGGGAGTATCCAGTCGCAGATGGATAGCGCCGACCAGACTGACGCCATACTGCGGTAGATCGAGCCATTGGCTGACAACAATGCCCAGACCGATGACAATAAGCCCCCCCGGCAGGCGCTGAAAACGCGCCAACAGGAACAGCACTGCCAGCGCGACCGCGCCGACGGCGACGCCCACCCAATTCCAGCTTGCCAGCCGGCTAAGCAATTCCGGAATGAACCTCAGTATGTCGCCGTGTCTCGGGTGTACGCCGACCACGTCGGCGAATTGTTTGAGGATGATGACGGTGGCGAGACCGAACGCGAAACCGCGCAAAACGGGTTTGGCGATAAAGTCGGTCACACTGCCCATCCGCGCCAGGCCGGCCAGAAGAAAGAACAGGCCGGTGATTATGACCAGCCCGAAAGCCAACACGAGCCTGAGACTGGCGTCACCGCTGGATATCGACGCCGTGGCGGCCGCCAGTACCGCGGCCGATGATGAAGTGGCGGAGACAATTGCAAAGCGGCTGGTACCGATCAGGCCATAACAAATCAATCCCGCGAACAAGGCGATGATGCCGGTCTGCGGTGGCAGATTGCCGATGCTCGAATAGGCTACTGCCTCAGGTAGCAGCAAACCGGCGATGGATAGCCCGGCCATCATGTCCCCCCGGCGCGAATTGCTTTCTGAGCGCCGCGAACTGTTATCGCCTGACGAAGAGTGCATGATTGCGGACCTACCGTGATTTCATCAATGACCGCTTGGTCGGGCTTGTCTCAGGCCGACTGTCAACCGCAGGCTATCAGGGATCGGTGTCGATCGCTGGCAGACTCTCCAGCCGGCAAGCGTCCGCATCGCAACGCAACACGCTGCCCTGCTGGTACCAGTCGCCCAGCACGATGCGTTGGGCGAGTGTTGTGCCGTCGAGCGCGTAGTTGTGTACGGCCGGACGGTGGGTGTGGCCGTGGATGAGTTGCGTTACCTGGTAGGTGTGCAGCGCATTCATGATAGCGGCGTGATTCGCGTCCATGATCTCGTAGGCGGTGCCGGCGGTGTGTGCGGCGCTCTCGGCGCGCGCCGCTCGGGCAATCTCGCGACGCACGGCCAGCGGCTTGGCGAGGAAGTCGCATTGCCAGTGCGGGTCACGGACCATGCGGCGAAATCTCTGATAGTCGATGTCGTCGGTGCAGAGGGTGTCGCCATGCATGAGCAGGGTCGGTGTGCCGTAGAGATCGATGAGGGTCGGGTCGGTGAGCAGAGTGCAACCGCTGTGCGCGGCGAAATCGGCGCCGATGAGAAAATCGCGGTTGCCGTGCATGAAGTACAGGGCCACGCCCTGGGCATTCAGTCCATGCAATGCGGCGATCACCGTCTGATGTTCAGGGGCGGGGTCGTCGTCGCCGATCCAGGCCTCGAAGAGATCGCCGAGAATGTACAGGGCCTCGGCCTGCGGCGCCTCCGTGCGCAGAAAATCCCGGAACAGTTCGGTGATGGCGGGACGCGTTGTGTCCAGATGCAAATCGGAGATGAATAATGTGTGGTTCATCAGGTGCCGGCAGGTCGCCGCCGTAACGCAAAGAGCGCAAAGAATCTCTGGATTGGAAATCCGGAACTATGCGCCCTTTGCATCCTTTGCACCTTGGTGTTGATTGGTGTTGAGTAGTAAAGCTATTCCACAACAGTCACGGTCTGTATGACGACATCTTCAGACGGTACATCCTGCATGCCCATGCGCGAGGTGGTCGGCAGCTTCTCGATGGCATGCACGATGTCCATGCCCTGCGTCACCTTGCCGAACACGCAGTAGCCCCAGCCTTGCGCGGTAGGGGAGCTGTAGTTGAGAAAGCCGTTGTCCTTGACGTTGATGAAGAATTGCGCGGTGGCCGACTGCGGGTCGCTGGTGCGTGCCATGGCGATGGTGCCGGTCAGGTTCTGCAGGCCATTGTCGGCCTCGTTCTTGACCGGGGCCTGGGTCGGTTTCTGCTTCATGCCGGGTTCGAAACCGCCGCCCTGAATCATGAAGCCAGGAATGACGCGATGGAAGATCGTGCCGTTGTAGAAGCCGGATTTGACGTAGCTGAGAAAGTTGGCCACGGTCTGCGGCGCTTTGTCGGCGTCGAGTTCGATGACGATGTCGCCGTGGTTGGTGGTCATGCGTACGGACATGGGTTTGGCTCCTTTGCTGTGCGACCCGGCCGCCAGTGCGGAGTTCAGGCCCAGGGTTGAGGTCAAGCCCAGTATCAGGGCGAAGATTACGGTTTTCATGCGCGAGGCGCCTCCCGTTGTGGAGGTGCAATGATAGTCGCTTTGCGTAGTGGGCGGCAATCTGTTGATAGGGGGGTACGGGAGCTTGCGTTCTTGCGGCCTCTGCGCTCATGGCCTGCAGTGCTCCTACAATCGGCGGTTTTCCGTTACCATGGCGCGCCATGACTGACAGCTTTGTGAAAACCCGTTTCGCACCCAGCCCCACCGGCCAGTTGCATCTTGGCAATGTGCGCACGGCGCTGTTCAACTGGCTGCTGGCGCAGCGTACCGGGGGTGTGTTTCTGCTGCGCATAGAGGACACTGATGTCGAGCGCAGTCGCGCGGAATTCACCGCGGGCTTGCAAGCCGATCTGCGCTGGCTCGGTCTGGAGTGGCAGGAAGGTCCGGATGTGGGTGGCGCACAGGCGCCTTATGCACAGTCACAGCGTGCCGCGATTTATGAGACTAAATCGGCAGAGCTCCAGGCACAGGGCCAGGTCTATCCCTGTTTCTGTTCGACGCTGGAACTGGAAATGGCGCGCAAGGCGCAGCGCGCCGCAGGGCATCCGCCGCGTTATCCGGGCACCTGTGCGCGCCTGACGACGGAGCAAGTGACGGCCAAACGCGCACAGGGCCTGGTCCCGACCTGGCGGTTCCGCATCCCGGCAGGGCGCAGCATTGAATTCGATGACCTGGTGCGCGGGCCGCAGCGCTTTGCCAGTGACGACATCGGTGATTTCGTGATCCGCCGCGGCGATGGCAGCGCGGCGTTCTTTTTCAGCAATGCCGTGGACGATGGCCTGATGGGCGTGACCCATGTGCTGCGCGGCGAGGATCACCTCGCGAATACACCGCGCCAGATCCTCCTGCTCGAAGCGCTCGGTCTGCCGCTGCCGCGCTACGGGCATATCGCCATGATTGTCGGCGCCGACGGCGCTCCGCTGTCCAAGCGCAGCGGCAGCCTCAGCGTCGCCGCGCTGCAAGCGAACGGTTATATGCCGCTGGGGGTGCTGAATTATCTGGCGCGCCTCGGTCATCATTTCGCGGACGAGCGCTTCATGACCCTGCAGCAATTGGCTCGGAGTTTCGATATCGCGCATCTCGGCCGCTCACCGGCGCGCTACGATGCGGCGCAATTGCTGCACTGGCAGCAACAGGCGATCGCGCACACGGACGACGCGGCGCTGTGGGACTGGATGGGGGATGTAACGCATGCACTGGTACCCGACGACGTGCGCGGCGAGTTCATCACCCTGGTGCGCGGCAATGTGCGCTTTCCGGTCGAGGCGCAGCAGTGGGCGCGGATCGTGTTCAGCGATGCATTGACGATTGAAGAGGCCGCGCGCGAACAGCTCGCTCAGGCCGCGCCGGATTATTTTCGGTACGCGCTCGAAGTTTTGCAGACGGTGGGCGCGGAGTATGCCGACTACATGGCGGCGCTCAAGACGCGCGTCGGCGTCAAGGGTAAGGCCTTGTTCATGCCGCTGCGCGCGGCTCTGACCGGCACGCTGCATGGGCCGGAACTGGCGGGCGTGATGCGGCTGATGCCGGTGGAGCGCATACGCAATCGCCTGGCGGCATGTATCGAGTAAATATTTGTTGCAGGAATCAACCAACAGAGCTCGGAATCGCCACATGCTGCAGATCTTCAATAGCCTCACCCGTCAGAAAGAACGCTTCACGCCCATTGAGCCGGGCAAGGTGCGAATGTATGTCTGCGGCATGACGGTGTATGATTACTGCCATCTCGGCCATGCCCGCGTGCTGGTGGCTTTCGATGTGGCGGTGCGGTATCTGCGCGCCTGCGGTTACCAGGTGACCTATGTACGCAACATCACCGATATCGACGACAAGATCATCCAGCGCGCCGTGCAGAACGGCGAGGATTTCGGCGCGCTGACAGCCCGCTTCATCCGGGCCATGCATGAGGACAGTGCGGCACTGGGCGTGTTGCCGCCAGACATCGAACCGCGCGCCACGCAGTCCATCGACGACATCGTTGCCATGATCGCCGTGTTGCTGGAAAAAGGCTATGCCTATGCGGCGGGCAACGGCGATGTCTATTACGACGTCAGCCGCTTTACAACGTATGGTGGGCTGTCCGGCGAACAGCAGGAAGACCTGCGTGCAGGCGCGCGTGTCGAAGTCGATGAGGCCAAGGACGATCCGCTGGATTTTGTGTTGTGGAAAGCGGCCAAACCCGGCGAGCCGAGTTGGCCGTCGCCCTGGGGCGCGGGTCGGCCGGGCTGGCACATCGAATGTTCGGCGATGTCGACGCGTTGCCTGGGCGATCACTTCGATATCCACGGCGGCGGCATGGACTTGAAATTCCCGCATCATGAAAACGAGATCGCCCAGTCCGAGGCCGCCACCGGACATAAGTTCGTCAATGTCTGGATGCACAACGGCTTCGTGCGCGTTAACGAGGAGAAGATGTCCAAATCGTTGGGCAATTTTTTCACGGTGCGCGAGATACTGACCCGGTACCGGCCGGAGACGGTGCGCTATTTCATTCTGGCCAGTCATTACCGCAGTCCCTTGAACTACACCGAAGACAACCTCGATCAGGCGCGCGCCGCGTTGGCGCGTTTGTATACCGCCTTGCGCGGACTCGATTCCGCGGCGCAGACCGATGAAGATTATCAGCGGCGCTTCAACGCTGCGATGGATGACGATTTCAACACCGCCGAAGCTCTGTCCGTGCTGTTCAGTCTGGTCAATGAGTGCAACAGAGTGCGCACGGCTGATCCGGCCCATGCCGCGCGCCTGGCGGCCACGCTGCGTGGTTTGGGCGGCCTGCTCGGCATTCTGCAGGATGATCCGGACAGTTACTTGCAAGGGATGCCGGTGACCGGCGCCGAACCGGCCGGACCCGATGCGACACAGATCGAAGCCTTGATCGCACAACGGCTGGCGGCGCGTCAGGCCAAGCATTGGGCCGAATCGGATCGCATTCGCGACGTGCTCAAGGCGCAGGGCGTGGTACTGGAAGATGGTGCCCAAGGCACGACTTGGCGCCGCGAGTGACCTGTGTGTGAGCCGTGCACCTCTTAATGAGTGAAATTAAGGGCGTCGCTGAAAATTCAAATAAAAATGCCAATTTTAGTCATTCCCGTTCGCCGGGAATGACTAATTATTGGAACCAAGCTTAATGTCTCTCCGATCTGGCCGATAAGCCAAGTGTTACGCTGATTGAATCGGTAATATAGATTTAGCGCATTGAAATCATTCCATTAAATTGATGTTGCTTCGGATGGCGCGACTATGGGGTTGGTCTGCATGGCTATGGTGCGCGTGACTGAAGGAAATCCGTGATGACTGAGAGAGCCTTTCGTCTGTGCATCGGCGCCGGCATTCTCGCCGCGCTGTACCTGGATCGGCGCCCACTGATGATCGGGTTGATCGTGGTGATACTATTCGAGGCGTGTACAAATTGGCGCGTTCCGCGCCTCATCTCGCGGCTGCGGAATAGCGCGAGCTTCCCGCCGGTAATCGAGAAGTCGTGCTGGGTGATTCGTCCGATCTTCAATATCGACTTCGACGCGGAGCGAGCCTGGCGCTTCATGATCGCTCTGCTGTTGTCCATTACCTACCTGATGTTTTACGACCAAGTGTGGTTTATCCCCTGGTTCATGGGCTTCACGATTTTCGGCGCCGGATTGAGTGGCATATGTCCCATGGTGTTATCACTGAAACTGATCGGGTTTAGATGAATAACGATCCCATAATGCAGGAAGATAGCCCCGTCAACCATGCGGGCTTACCGCTCAAGATAACCGGCATCGTGTTTTGGGGGCTGGTGATCGTCGGCTTGCTGCTGACCGCCGTGTTGCTGCCCAGCCTGGAACGGCAGACTGCGGAACGGGTAACGATGAACACCGAGCGCTTCGCCTATCAGATGGAGCTCTATCTGGCCGCTACGCCCAATGCCACTGTGCATCAAGTCCAGGACAGGCTGAAGTTGTTGTCCGGCATGCTGGGGGTGCGTGCTGCCGAACTGCGCCAGCAGGGCAAAAGAATTGCGATCGGGACGCCGGACGCGGGTGACGCGGTTACCACACGGGTGCTAGAAGACGGTGCGCTGGCGCAAGACGCTATTGAGCTGAAACTGTACACGCCGCGTCTCGACCGAATAATGGCTCAGGAACGCAAGCAATTGCTGCTGTTCATGGGGATGCTGTTCCTGATCTTCGGATTCATACTGCAATGGCTGCTGCACAAGATGCTGTCCAGGCCCTTCATCGGCATGGTTCGGAGCGCGCAGGCCTTTTCGAGCGGTGATGTCAGCCGGCGTTTCGATGACAGCCGCGGCGATGAGTTCGGTTATCTGGCCAAGTTCATCAACAAGGCGCTGGATTATATGCTGCTCCAGCAGCATGAATTGCGCGACATGCTGGCCCGGGTGCGTGAATCGGAGACCGAACTGGAGCGTGAGAAGGAACGTGCGGTGGTCACGTTGCATTCCATCGGCGATGCGGTGATCACCACCGACGCGCAAGGCAATATCGAATACCTGAATGCGGTGGCGGAGTCGCTGACCGGCCGCGCCCTGAACGAGGTCCAGGGTCGGCATATCGGCGAGGTCATGCACCTTATCGACGAACACAGCCGTGAGCGTGTCGAGAATCCGGTTGATAGCTGTCTGCGCGAAGGCGTCGCCATCGGCCGCAAGGATCATCTGGCGTTGCTGCGCCCGGATGGCTCGGAAGTGGCGATCGCCGATTCGGCCGCACCGATCCGCGATCACGAGGCCAAGGTGCTGGGCGCGATCATGGTGTTCAATGACGTCGGCCATGCCCGCAAGCTGGCGCGGCAGTTGTCCTTCCAGGCCAATCACGATGCCCTGACCGGCCTGTTTAATCGCCGCGAGTTCGAATTGCAGTTGCAGCAGACTATCGATAATGACTGCGGTGACGGACAGCAACACGCCTTGTGCTATCTGGATCTGGACCAATTCAAAGTAGTCAACGACACGTGCGGACATATCGCCGGCGATGAGTTGCTGCGCCAACTGGCCGGCTTGCTGCACAGTCAGGTGCGTGACAGCGATATCCTAGCGCGTCTCGGCGGCGACGAATTCGGCGTCATGCTGAAAGGTTGCACTTTGGATAAGGCGCAGCGCATCGCCGAGGATCTGCGCTCGAGAGTCAAGGATTTTCGCTTCGTTTGGGAAGATTACAGTTTCGAGATCGGGGTCAGCATCGGCTTGGCGGCTGTGAACGACGCGACGCGGAGCATCGCCGATGTCATGAGCGTGGCCGACGTGGCCTGTTACACCGCCAAGGATTCGGGTCGCAACCGCGTCCATGTCTATCAGCCCGATGACAGCGAGCTCAAGCAGCGGCGCGGTGAGATGCGCTGGGTATCACGGCTGCGCAAGGCCCTCGACGAGGATCGATTCATCCTTTACTACCAGCCGATTGTGCCGGTGCTGCCGGCCGAAGATGTCGACCTGCATTTTGAGGTGCTGATCCGTCTGCTCGACGAACAGGGCAAGCAGGTGCCGCCCATGGCCTTCATTCCGGCCGCCGAGCGCTACAATCTGATGCCGGCCATCGATCGGTGGGTGTTGCATAACACGCTGCGTTACCTGCGTACGCTGCCGCGCGATCAGAACCACTGGCTATGCGTGATGAACCTGTCCGGGCAATCGCTGTGCGATGATCGCTTTCTCGACTTCGTACTGGAAGAATTGCGGTCGGCCGGTGTCGACGGCAACCATATCTGTTTTGAAATCACGGAAACCGCCGCCATCGCCAATCTGCGCCGCGCGGTGCATTTCATGACCGAACTCAAGGCGATCAACTGTCGCTTTGCGCTCGATGACTTCGGCAGTGGGCTGAGCTCCTTCGCCTATCTCAAGAATCTGAAGGTCGACTATCTGAAAATAGACGGCGGATTCGTCAAGGATATGGTGGACGATCCGATCGATTGTGCCATGGTCGAGGCCATCACGCAGATCGGCCACGTCATGGGTATCCAGACCATCGCCGAGTTCGTGGAGACCGATGCCATTCTGTTGGCGCTGGGGCGTCTGGGCGTGGACTATGCGCAGGGTTACTGGGTCGCGGCGCCGCGCCCGCTGGATGAACTGACCGGCCCGCCGATCACCGAGCCGCTGCGATTGGCGACAATGAGCAGCTAAGAGCGTCTAATATCAAAGTGTTCTTGAGAGGATGCAGAGACAATGCAAGTTGTTAATTGGCAACTCTCCGCGCTCTGCGGCAGATATTCATTGATGTCGCCGCTGTGATTTTCTAACCCGGGTGAAGCTGCTCCGCGGCGTAGAGCGCGTTCTGCAGCAGTGTCGCCACCGTCATCGGTCCCACGCCGCCCGGTACCGGGGTAATCCAGGCGGCCCGTTCCCGCGCCGCGGTAAACTCGACATCACCGACCAAGCGTCCATCTTCGAGGCGGTTCATCCCGACATCGATCACCGTGGCACCGGGTTTGATCCAGGCGCCCTGCACCAGCCCGGGCTTGCCGGCTGCGACCACCACGATATCGGCGCGCCCGACATGGGTCGCGAGATCCTTGGTGAAGCGATGGCAGATGTTCACCGTGGCGCCCGCCAACAGCAGTTCCAGTGCCATGGGCCGGCCGACGATATTGGAGGCGCCGACTACCAGTGCGTCGCGGCCTTTGTATATTTCGCCGCTGTGTTCGAGCAGAGTGATGATGCCGCGTGGCGTGCACGGCCGCAGCAGCGGCAGGCGCACGGCCAAGCGGCCGATATTGTAGGGATGGAACCCGTCCACATCCTTGTCGGGACGGATGCGTTCTATCACCGTTTCAGTGTCGATGCTGGCCGGCAACGGCAACTGCACCAAAATGCCGTCGATCTCCGGATCGGCGTTGAGTCGCTCTATCAGGTCCAGCAACTGCGCCTGGCTGGTGTGTTCAGGCAGATCATAGGCCTTGGAGTGCAGACTGGCCTCGGCGCACGCATTGCGCTTGCTGCGCACATAGACCTGTGAGGCGGGGTTGGCGCCAACCAGCACCACGGCCAGACCGGGCGGACGCTGTCCTGAACCCAGGCGTTGCGCGATCCGCGCCTTTACCGTCTGACGAATGCCGGCGGCGATCGCTTTGCCATCGAGGAGTCGGGCCGGCATGGGGTGTCTGGAAGTCCTGAGTATGAGCGTCGGCATTCTCGCACGCCCGATTACCGGTCTCAAGCGCACGGCACGTGCCGTACCGTGGCGGTGCGCATCATTCACGCTGCTGGAAAAATTACTGGTACAATCGCCGTGTCCCCGAGCCGGCGCGATTGACGCTCCAGGGCCCTGCGCGTATTATCGCGGGCCCTGCCAGGGTGGTGGTGACGTAGCGCGGGCGGTACGGACGTGCGGGGTATAGCGCAGTCTGGTAGCGCGCCAGCTTTGGGAGCTGGATGTCGTGGGTTCGAATCCCTCTACCCCGACCAATTTGACTGTGTTGTCTGAAGACGGCGCAGGGGACGCAGATCATTGCGCCCGTAGCTCAGCTGGATAGAGCATCGGCCTTCTAAGCCGAGGGTCGCAGGTTCGAGTCCTGCCGGGCGCGCCAC
>VFSW01003348.1_pt1 | contig 24075 bp, 41 predicted proteins | sample 5358111 | NCBI WGS metagenome assembly VFSW01 (sample SAMN11554181, study PRJNA540505) | mine drainage metagenome | isolation source: sediment from site ElyBrook_90M | place: USA: Ely Copper Mine, Vershire, VT | collected 2017
GTTAACAAAGTTGGGTTAATTACTGCAACTAATGTGACTGCTACGGCTGCAACTATTACGGTATCTATCAATAGTGCAACAGGTGGCGGTGGAACAGCGTATCGGCTTACATATCAAACAAATGTTCCAGGCAATTCATCTTTAATTGTTGTGGATAAAAGCACATCAATTTATGTTGGCGAGGCACAATCTATTGTGGTTACATCAGGAACAACCAACGCCATTGAGATGGTTGCTTCATACGAGGCTATTAGCTAATGAATCGTTTTAAAGGCTCCATACGGTCTGCAACGGCTGCTGCTACTAGCGGTTCTGCGGCTATTGGGAAATGGACTTTGACAGAACAAATGCAAGCCAAGCAAGCTGGAATTTGGCCTGGATATGCTACTCCTACCGTTGAATATTTGGTCGTAGGTGGAGGTGGCGGCGGTGGAGCAGCGGCTGGAGCAGGTGGTGGAGCAGGTGGATTTAGAACTGCTACAGGCTTTTCAATTACTACTGGGGTTGCTTTAACAATAACAATTGGTGGCGGTGGTGCTGGCTCAAGTAGTTCTACTGCTTTAGGTACTGCTGGTAGTAGTTCCGTATTTAGCACTATTACTTCTTTGGGTGGTGCTGGAGGTCAATCAAATGATGCTTTAACCGTTACTACTGGTGGTAGCGGTGGCGGCTCTGCTGGTACAGGAGCTTCTGGCACAACTCCTGGAAATGGCACGGCAGGACAAGGTAATAACGGCGGTACTCGCGTTGTTACATCCCCAGCATATGGCTCTGGAGGAGGTGGAGGAGCAGGTGCAGCAGGTGGTACTGGTAATGGAACAGTAGGTGGAACAGGTGGTGCTGGAACAGCTTCATCAATCAGCGGGTCTTCTGTTACTTATGCTGGCGGTGGTGGCGGTGCTACTTACCAAGGCAATGGAACTTTAGGTGCTGGTGGCACAGGAGGTGGTGGTGCTGCTTCAATTACTCTTGGTGTTGCTGGTACTGTAAATACTGGTGGCGGCGGTGGCGGTGCTGGAACGCAAACATCAGTTCCTGGAATAGGTGGTGCAGGTGGATCTGGAATTGTTGTAATTCGTTATCCTGATACATATCAACTAGCCGTTAGTACAACTGGCTCTCCAACAATTACTACTGCTGGAGGGTATCGTGTATATCAATACACATCTTCTGGAACAATTACTTTCTAATCATGGCGCATTTTGCACAAATTGAAAACGGGATGGTTATGCAAGTTATTGTTGCTGACCAAGAAGTTATTGATTCGAATGCGTTTGGGTCAGGATGGATTCAAACCAGTTACAACACAAGCGGTGGCAAACATTTATTAGGAGGAACGCCATTACGCAAAAACTACGCAGGTATTGGTTACACATATGATGCACAACGAGATGCATTTATTCCACCCAAATTATTTGAAAGTTGGGTGTTAAATGAAGAAACTTGCCAATGGCAAGCGCCAACGCCAATGCCTACAGATGAAAAAATGTATAGTTGGGATGAATCCACATTATCTTGGATAGAAATTAGTTAAGGATTTAAATATGACTACCTTTACCACCACTGTTACTCAAATGTTTACCTTGCCTCAAGAGGCAGGGCAGACCGATGTTGTTGTGAACGTCCAATACCTTGTTACTGGAGTGAACGGCGCATACACTGCCGACATCGGTTTTAGCCAGCAGTTCACCATTCAGCAAGGCGAGACTTTTACTCCTTACGCTGATCTGACTGAAGCACAAGTAATTGCATGGGCTGACCCGCAGACCGTAAGCAATATGCAAGCGTGTGTGCAAGGCCAAATTGATAGCATGATTACCCCGCCCATTTCCCCTTCTTCACAACCATTGCCTTGGAGCGCCTAATGAATAGCATTACTTTGCCTATTGATCTTGTTAACGCAGTTTTGCAATACATGGCATCTCGTCCTTATGGGGAGGTGTTTCAATTTGTTGCAGCTATACAATCTGAAGCAGCCAAACAAGCATCACAAGATACTGAAGTTGACGACACAGCAGAAAGCTAATAATGTCTGATTACGCTCGTCTGAGGACTCCATTTTTAAACATGTCGTTTACCCCCGATGTGCCGTCAAACGCATTGGGTCCAAATGAATACAACGCTGGTTTAAATGTAGAAGCAGATGTGCGTGGAATCAAAAAAATTTCTGGTGAAGAAGCAATTCTTAGCCAAGTGCCAGGAAGTCCTGTTTTTGTAGATGGTGGATTTTGTGGATCTATTTGGACTTACATTGTTGCTACCAATGCTGGTAAATGGTACGCCATAACTGAAAGCGGCATTACCAACATTACCCCTGGCGTAGGAGCTAATCCTAATGTTGCCCTAAGTGGCTATTCTGACAATGTGAACATTACCAGTTCATGGGTTGGTAATGTGTTTTTTATCAATGATGCTCTTAGAGCGCCAATGTATTTCTTACCTACAGCTACAGAAATTTATTTGTACGGCGCTGCTCCTGATAACTACATATGGAATTACGAATCCAATGTCAGTGCAGTTCGGGCTGAATTTGTACGCAACTTTTGCTCACCCAATGTCGGCAACATTTTGATTGCTGGCAACTTAACCAAAGATTTCATCTCTAGCGGCACTACTGTTAATTATCCAACTACGGTTCGATGGTCACAGGCTTTTGCCAACACGGGTGTACCTGCTACTTGGCAACCAACACTGACCAACATTGCTAACGAACAAGAAATTCCTTTGCGTGGTCCTATTGTTGATGGGTTTTTCTTAGGTGCAAATTTCTATGTTTGCTCGTATTGGGATACCGTAATTTTTGCCCCTTTGTCTTATCAAAACAGCACTGCTCCTATCTTTGGAGTGCGCTTGTTCAATCAAGGCCGTGGTTTGATTAACAACAACTGCTGGTCCAACACAGATGCCAATGTGTATGGCGTAGATAGCCGAGACATTTGGATTTTTGACGGTTCCAATTTCAATCCTTTGGGCAACCAAAAGGTTCGGGATTACTTTTTCCGCAACCTAAGCACTGCGTATTCAGATCGTATATTTATGGTCAACAATACGCAAAAAAATCAAATTGAGATTTACTACCCTGACTTGAATTCCACTGGCTGGTGTAACAAGATGCTGTCTTGGCGCTATGACTTGCAAATATGGAATGCTCCCAAGGATGTAGCCAATGCTTGCAATGGATGTGAAGCACCCAAGTACGTCAGCGGTGCCTTTAAATACGCCTCTAGGACTGTTTCGTACCTAACAGGCGGGGCTACTAACCAAAAGATCATTCAGACCGGCATAGGCAATTCGTTCATCAATGGTGGCTCAATTCCCGCATTGTTTCAACGAGACAACATTGTTTTACAAACTGAAAAAGGACCAGTTCCTTATAGTTCAAAAGTCTACACTCATCGGTTGCTTCCTGAAGTGTCTGGCACGGGCACAATGAACATTACAGTAGGTGGCGCTAACTCTACCGCCCAAGCGCCCACCTATGGGCAAACTGGTGTAGTGTCTATTGCTACAGATACACCTTGGGTAACTACGCAACAAAACAATGTGCGAACCATTTCCCTTAAAGTAGAGTCCAACGACGCTACAGATACATGGAATCTGACAGCATTGAATTGGCAAGCTACTGTGGTTGAGGACTCGTTCTAATGTCTTTTGCTTTAGACGGCAATCCTAGTGCTTCCGAAATATCGGGGGCAATTAACTACCTGCTTGCCAATTTAAACAATGGTACGCCTCCTACCTCGTACACTGTTTCCAATAATCCAACAACAGGATTTATTTCTAACAGCATAGGAGACATCATCCAATACCAATATCGGTATTTGGACATCAAATATGCTGACACTACTGCTGGACTAAACTTTTCTGACAACCCATACGGGCGGTTATATTTTGGTATTCGCAATGACGATACATCCACAGAAAGCACCAATCCTGTTGACTACACATGGATTCAAGTCACTGGCGGTTTTGGCATTAACAAAGTCTTGTGGGTCACCACATCTGGCGGTAGACACGCAGCATTTGCAGTATCTCAAGAAGCCCCTGATGCCAATCTAAACTGGCGCGTAGTTCCCGCTAGGTCTATTGACCTTGACAATCCATTTGCTGTTTTTAACCAATACTTAGTATTTAAGTATGCGGATGACTCTGTAGGTACTGGATTTAGCTCATCTCCAACAAGCAAGCTGTTTTACGGCATTTACACCAGCAATGATGGCAGCGTGTCTACCAATCCATTGGATTACGAATGGTCACCTTTTGCATTTGGTAGCACATATAAGTTGTACTACCGATGCTATGGTGCTCGTAATATTGATGTTTTGCCATCTACTTATCAACCTATTGGATTTATTCAATACAAAGGTGATGTTTTAAATCTTGATGTTTTTACATTGGGTACAACAGATGCTATTGGCATAATTTCGCAAACGCCTTTAATTGTTCAGTCTCCTTATCGTTACTTTTTAGTTCGTTACGCCAATGACCTTATTGGCACTGGCATTACCTCTAGTCCTGTTGGTAAACAATTTTTTGGTTTGCAAGCGTCCGATGTTTTGACATTGGACAACAATCCAGCAGACTATTTGTGGTTTGATGCTGGCGCTACATTTTTAACTGTTGTTAATTTGTGGGCAAGAACTGCAAGCGGCAATACGGTTCAGTTTAGCTTTACGCAAGATGCGCCTGATACATCTGGTTGGCAAAACGTCACGCTGCAAACCGATGTGCTAGATCCATACATTGATGTGTATGCTCGTTCTGGACAAGTAGTCACCAACATTACCAGCCCAACAGATGGTCGATTGGCATATTCTACCCCTGGTGCAAATGGCATTATTAACATCAATCTTGACACTTATGGTCAAGGCAAAAATACTGGTGGATTTAATATTAATCCATTGATTACTTCATCCATTACGGTAGATTCATTTGGACGAGTTGTTCAAACTGGCGCTTTAGATCAAGTGCGGTTTAGTTCCATGTTGACTCATGCAACTGCTGGTCAAACTGTTTTTACTTTTTCTAATGCACAAGCCAATCAAATTTTGGTGTTTCGCAATGGGAGTTTTTTAAAGCCTGGAACTGATTTCACTAGAACATCTACTACGGTTACTTTTGCCAGTGCTTGCGCGTTGAATGATGTTGTTGCTATTTATTACATCAGATTGATTGATGGAACTACTTCTGCTGACAAAGTTCCATTTGTTGTATATAACCAAACATTGACTAATGGGCAAACTGTTATTTCTACCGGTTATACCGATGGTTCTGAATTTTTATTTTTAAACGGTGTATTGTTGGTTGATTCTGATTACTCATATGTTGGAACTAATCAAGGCTATGTGCTAACTAATCCATCGGTTGGTGGAAATTTAGACATTGTTGTATTTGCTTTTAACAATGCAAACACATTAATTTTTGCTGAAAACTACACTGAAACCAGTTCGGCGTCTACCAATGTGGTATTTTCCACTCCGTTTTATCGTAATTCTCACTTGATGTGGTTTAACGGTGCATTGTTGCGTCCAGGAACTGATTACACAATACCTGGTTCAACATCATTGACATACAATTACACTATTGTTGGCGCATTGAGTTTTAGCGGTCAGCCAAGTCAATATTTATCATTTAACAGCTCTGGTGAAGCTTCTGCTTCTTCTCTTAGTGCTGCTGCGGTGCTTGGTATGGATTACCCTGTTGTAATAGAACAAGAACCAACCATCAATGACATGTTCAAAAATATGCAAAAACAAATTAACTTGCTTAAAAAGCAAATTAAACAATTGAAAGGTGTGAAATGACCCAAGCAATGAACCTTGCTAACTTCTCCAATTATTTGGATACGTCAGGGCAAGTAGCGCCTACAGTTTTAAATGCTACTGTGCCGGTATCCAAAGGTGGGACAGGAGTTACTTCTTCTACTGGCAGTGGTAATGTTGTGTTATCAACTAGCCCTACCATTACTACACCTTCTGTAAGCGGGGGAACGTTTAGCAGCCCCACATTGACTACTGCTGCCCTTGGAACTCCTGCAAGCGGCACCATGACTAATGTGACAGGTTTGCCATTAACTACTGGGGTTACGGGAACTTTGCCGGTTGCTAATGGTGGAACTGGCCTTGCCACATTGACTAGCAACAATGTATTGCTTGGAAATGGCACAAGCGCATTGCAAACGATTGCACCAGGAACGGCTAATAATGTTTTAACAAGTAATGGAACTACATGGGCTAGTAGTCTTAACCCAACAATTGGCGTTAGTCAAACTTGGCAAACAGTAACCCGTGTTATTAATACAACTTATACTAATAGCACAAGCAAACCTATTGTTGTTGCTCCTTCATTTAGTTTGGGGCTTAATCAAACTGCAAGTATTACTGTAGACGGTATTCGAGTAGCTTTTTTATCTACTGGAAGCCAAGCTGGTAATAATTTTCAAACATCTGCCATAGTTCCTGTTGGCAGCACTTATGTGTTTGGTGGAAATTCATCATTAACTTCATGTGCAGAATTACGATAAGGATAAATTATGGGAATGGCCTCACAAGTTGCCGCACAAAGTAACGCATTTAACTCTCAGCCATCTGGTGCCGTTAGTACGCCACCACCTACGCCTTTTGTACAAACTCAGCCAATTGCCAATACTAGTCAATCATGGAATTCAGGCAAAGGCAAAGGTTCGTCTCAACAAATGGGATTCCAAGGTGCAATAACCTATCCAGGTCAGGGTGGGCAACCAGCTATGGGAAAGCCAAATATTTATTCAAATACCATTGGTTCGTGGGATAATCCCGCCAATGGCATGTCAACTCAACCTGCTGTAAGCGGGAAAGGCAAAGGAGCATAATCATGGGTGGTGGAAAAGGCCAAACATCTACTACAGTAGAAATGACTCCCGAACAGCGGGAACAAATTGCTTTACAAACTAAAGCATTGCGCGAAACATTCCTTCCTGCTTACCAAAAAACAGTAGGTGGGGCAACTGATGTCTACGGACAAGTTGCTCATGCTGCTACAGAAGCCGCTCGAACCGCTTCAGACGTTGCTGCAACGGCTGGAGGATTGCAAGGTGCAGTAGGCGCTCAGTCTTATCTGCAGGGCACTCAAGGGCTTTCTAATGTATTCAGTGATGCTTACAAGCAGCAACAGATTCAAGCTGCCATGCAACCGGCTCGTGAAGAAATCCGAGAACAAGTAGGTTCACAGAATGCCATGTTTGGTGGCGCTGGTGGTGCTGGTAGTTCTCGAGCTGCTTTGGCTCGTGAAAACCTTAGCCAACTTGGTGAACAACGTCTAGGTACTGTAGCTGCTGCTACTTCTGCTGATATTGAAAATCGTCGTCAACAAGCCGCTGGATCATTGTTGAGTGCTGGTCAAGCAGGATTGACTGCTGCTCAACAAGCTACTGCTTCTAGAGTTGGTCTGGCGCAAGTACCACAAGACATTTACAGCAAATACGCATCTATTGTGTATGGTGTACCTCAAGCATCTACTGTATCTAATTTTTCTGGTACTCAAGGTCAGAAACAAACCAGCAAGGGCTTTGGCTTCTAAGGATTTATCATGGCAACTGAAAGCTTTGGAGCAAGTTTTGGCAATCCTAGGCAATACATGGGAAGTAGCCCCATTGGTGAAATTTGGAAAGGCTTAAAAACTGGTGCTGCCGTTTACGGCATGGAAAAATCAGGGCTAATCAAATATTTGGATGAACTTGGCGTAAAACAAAAAAATGGTGTTTTTTCTTTTGAAAACAAAAAAGATACCGCAGTAACTGGTGCAGTTCCTCCTGCAAGCCAACCCATGGGCGGTCCTATAACTTATGGGGATCAAACTGCTGAAGCACCTATAGCCAATGCTGTACCACCTACCAGTCAACCAATGGGTGGTCCTTTGGGTTCTAGCGCTCATCCAACAACTGGTGTTCCCTATTATGGTAGAGCTGATACAGATTTTTCGCCCCCTACAAGTGGCGTTACTACGCCAGAAGCAAGACCTGTTCCAATGCCAGATTTAACAGGGAAATCAATTCTTAATGACATCAGTTTAAATAACCCTGATGATTACAATTCTGCACCATTGCAAAGTGGATATAACACTACGTCAAATTTTTTCAGATTTGGGTAAGGAAAAATTATGGACCTTCTTACAGCGCCGCCTCTTGAGGCTGGAAATGATGCAGAAATCAAAAAACGATTTGATGCAGCATCTAACAATCGTGATGTCCGTGGTTTAACAGCCCTTGCTAGTGAGGCAGGACCCGATAGCTTAATTGGAAGAGCTGCACTTAGTCAGATTGGAACTATTCAATCTAATGCTGCTGAATTTAAAAGCAAAGTAGATCCAATTGACAAAGCTGGTGGAACAACTACGCCAGAAGGACGGCAACAGATTGCTAGAACATTTGTATCCACCGCAGATCATCCAATGTATGGTCAAGCGTTGGTTGCCTATGTAATGGGTCAAAAAGAAGATGCCTATAAGCTGTTTACTGGTGGCACACCTAAAACTTCTATTGAATACGCCAAAGACAATGGCAACATTATTCAAATTACCACCAATGGTCTAGGACAACCATTGTCCTATTACGACACTCAAGAAGGTCGCCAAATTTCAATGGAGGAATATTCTCGTCGTGGTGGTAGCGTAAGTTCGCTAGACAATACGATAGCTGGCTTGAACATGTTGGAAAATCGCAAAGTGTATAACGCTGCTTTCCAACAAGAACAGCAAAGTCTTAATAATTGGAATCAAGTTTACAGAGATTTGAGTCCTAAAATTGATTACATCAATGATTGGACCGGCAAATTTAAAACAGATTTGCCTCCAGATCAATGGTCAGAACTACTCCGTACTGTCAGCAGTAGCATAGGCCAAGCAAGTAATACTTCTAAATCTAGAACTGCTTTTGACCAGTTGCAAAAAAATGCTAGTACAGCAGATGGTATTAAAGTTGATGACAAAATTGCAGCCCAAACTGGAGCAGCAGTTGGTCAAGTTCTAAAAGTGTCTGGTGACAAATTAGTTAGCACTGATGGCAAATTTAGCGAAAGTCTTGATAAATTAAAACAACGCACTTCAACAGATAGCCAAAGTGCTGAAAACAGCAAAAACGCATCACAGACTTTTGACAGTATTGTCAAATCTGATAAATTTCAAAATGCTCTCAAAGGCAAAACTGAAAAAGAAAAACAGTTGTATGTTCAGCAACTAGAACAAGTATTGCGGTTTAGCAATGAAGTTGGTTCTGAATTGGCTAAAACTGTAGATAAATACGGCAAGCCATCGTTTATTTCTTTGCCTACATCTGCTTCATTTACTGACCCGCAAGCTTTGGTAATGACGCAAATGGCTCAACATAAATACAATTCTGAGCAATTAAATAGCTATAGCAAATATTTTAATAAAAATGCAGAGATGTATGCAAAAACCAATACATTGCCTGTTCCTGGTGCTATTGCCAATGCTTACCTAAATTCTCCAAGGTTTGTGGAAAATCAAGAAACATGGTCAAAACAAATTGACAACATCTTGAACAATGAATACCAAGCACGGAACCAAGCTAAAACAGCGCCTGCTACTGCTACTAGCCCTTCCTTTGGCACTGCAACATCAGAAGGTATGGTGCCACCGCCTGTGACCGCTGCACCTGTGGTTGCTGCGCCTGTAACTGCTGCACCTGTGACCGCTAATATGGCTCCTGCGGCCGCTGCTGATCGTGTTACTCCTGCGGCTTCTGCTCCACCTCCTGCGCCAAAAGCGGCAAAATTACCCAAGGGTATTCCTGCTGGATCAGTAGCTACTGGTAAATTCTCTACTGATGGCAAAAAAGTTTACAAAGCGCCTAATGGCTCTTTACATGTGGAGGATTAAATGGCTGAATACACTGGTGAACTTTTAGACGCTCCCCCTAAACCTGGGCGTTCTGCGCCTCCTCCTGCTGCAGCTCCTGCTGTACAAGCATCTGATGAATTTGATAAAGAATTTGAACAAGAAAAAACACGGATGAAGAAAAAGCAGACGGCAACTGCTGAAGAATTGCCCAAAGCCACTCCTTTGTTAAATGAGGGCTTGTTGCTGTCTCCTCCTGCATTGGTTGGCGCAGGAAGTGCTGCTGGTGCTGCTGCTATGTATGGCGGCTCTAAGGCCATTCCTATGGTCAAACGGTGGCTTTCATCTCCAGAAGGCGCTCAACAAGCTGCCAAACAAACTTCTTTAAATGAAGAACCGTGGTACAGCAAAAACGCAGGTCCACAGCCTTGGGAAAAACAAGCAGGATCGTATTGGGATTGGTATAACAAACAATTTCCAGAAGCTCAAGCTGCACCTGTTGCCACACCTACTCCTAGTCAAAATCTGACTCTTGAAGAAGCTAAAGCTAGGATGGCAGGAGTAACACCTGCGCCTGTAGCGCCTTCTGTAGCACCTGCTCCTGTAACAGCCCCTGCTGCTCCTGTAGCGACACCTGCTGCCCCTGTAGCGGCTTCTGCTGCTCCAATAGAAGCGCCTAAGCCTGTAGTTCCTAGTGCTGCTCCTAATTCACCTGTTACCCAAGCAATTGCGGAAACAGTTAAAGACATGGTTCAAACAGAAACGCCTAAAGCGGCTCCTGTTGCTCCACCTACTGGAGAACTCAAAACTGGTTCAGGATTGATTGCTTACCCAGGTCAAGGCAAAGCTCGAGAACGCTTCCCCAAAGAATTTAAGACTGCTGCTGAAATTCCTGCTGGATACGCTTTTGTGCCCAATATGGGTGCAGGTACTAATGTGATTCGCAATGATTTTGGTCAAGCTGGTTACAACGCCCTTGTTCAAGAACAAGGCGGTCCTTTTGGTGCCGATAAAGAAACTCGTGAGTTCATCAAAAAATACAATGAAGAACGCATGGGGCCTCCAGCTACTCGAGAATTGCGTAAAAAGCTTGAATTGCCTTTGCCTGAAAACACCAAAGGCATCCCCATGAAGATTGCCAAAGTAGGCGGTATTACAGGGGCAATCATGGCTATTCCTGATCTTGCCAATGCTGCTCAAAATCAAAATATGGGCCAAGCTGCTGAATTAGGCGCTGGATTTTTGCCACCTGCCATACAAGCACTAACTTATGCAAAAGGTGCAGGGCAAGGAGAAGATACAGAATTAGCCCGTCAACGTAGAATGCAAGCCTATGCTTTGCAAGCTGGTAGAGGTGTTGCTCAAGGATATGATCCACGACGACTTGTTGGTATAGCTCCCCCTTAATAGAGGCAATCATGGAATTCCAAGCAATGTTTAACTTTGTCGGCGGCGCTATTCTTGTCGCTGTTGGTTGGTGGTGTAAAGAAATTTGGGATTCTGTAAAAGCTTTGAAAGCAGACATCAAAGCCATTGAAATTGACCTACCTAAAAACTATGTCAGTAAAAAAGACATTGAAAATCGGTTTGACAAAATAGATGCCACCCTAGAACGTCTGTTTGACCGGCTAGAAAACAAGGCTGACAAATGATTGACCAAATTGCTTCTGCTGACAGTCCTTGGCCTGGGACTGAGACTAAAACTCTTTTAGTGTGTCGCGTTCCTAAAACAGAAGCAGACAAAAAAATAAGCGCCAATGAATTTGTAGATAAAGACGGGCGCATCTGCCGCTGGGTAGTTGTGAACAAAAAGTGATAGATCCATTCACAGCCTTTGCAGCGGCTCAAGCAGCCGTTAAGGGGATCCAAGCTGCCATCAAGCTAGGCAAGGATGTCCAAGGCATTGCAAGCGATCTGAGCAAGTTTTTTGAGGCCAAAGACGCTGTTCAAGAAGCTGCCAACAATCCCAAAAAATACAAGTCAGATACCGCCCAAGCATTGGAAACGGTTATGCAAGCCAAACAATTGGCAGATGCAGAAGCTGAACTGAAGAACATGCTTATTTGGTCAGGCAATGCAGACGTTTGGACAGCAGTTCAAATTGAGCGCAACAACATCATTCAGAAAAGAAAAAAAGCTGAACTAGATGCGGCAAATGTGAAAGCCAAGAAACGTCAGCAAATCATGGAAGCAGTAAACATGGTTTTTTGGATAGTGACTTTTGGTTCAGCAATTGGCATAAGTTATTTTTTGACTACTTTATTTTTGGATAGGAGAATGTAATGGAATGGCTTAAAACTATTGCCCCAACGGTCGCTACTGCTCTTGGCGGTCCACTAGCTGGTATGGCTGTCTCTGCTGTAGCAAAAGCTATTGGATGCAATCCTGACGAAGTTCAAGACATCATCAGCAGCAACAAATTGACTGCCGAACAAGTGGCTTCCATCCAACTTGCCGAACTAGAACTGAAGAAACAAGCTCAGTCGATGAATCTAGATTTTGCCAAGCTGATAGCCGAAGACAAAAAATCTGCTCGTGATATGCAGATTGCCACCAAGTCATGGATTCCACCAGTGATGGCAATGGGCGTTACTTGCGGGTTCTTTGGCATCTTGTTTGGCCTTATGTATGGTCAGATCCAGCATGCTCCGCAAATTGACATCATGCTAGGTTCACTTGGCACAGCTTGGACCGGCATCATTAGCTTTTATTTTGGCTCATCTGCTGGTAGTCAAGCCAAAACTGAATTGCTATCCAAAGCGGAGCCAACCAAATGAAAGAGAATTTTGATGCTTCTTTTGAGCGCATCATTAAATCTGAAGGGGGGTATGTTAATGACCCAGCAGACAATGGTGGAGAAACCAATCTAGGCGTGACTATTGGCGCTTGGGGTGCCTATTTGGGCCGTGCCATTCAGCCAGGGGAAATGAAAGCCCTAACAAGAGAGCAAGTCAAGCCATTCTACCGGCAAATGTATTGGGACAAAGTGCGCGGCAATGATCTTCCAACAGGCGTTGATTACGCTGTGTTTGATTTTGCTGTAAATGCTGGCATTGGCAGGGCATCAAAGTTCTTACAACGAGCTGTAAATACTATTGATGATGGTGTTATTGGCCCAGGTACTTTGGCACTAGTGGCAAAAGCTTCTAGCAAAACTCTTTTAGAAAATTTCTCCAAGCAAAAGGAAGATTTCTATCGTGGTCTTGTTGAAAAAAATGCTTCTCAACAAAAGTTTCTCAAGGGTTGGTTAGCGCGCGTAGATCATGTCCATGATGATGCAATAGATATGTGCTAGATTCCGCGCAACTTTACGGAGTTAATATGCAAGCTAAAGTTTCGCGTGATGAATTTGTAGAAGCATGGAAGAGATTAGGCTCAGTCTCTAAAGTAGCGCAACATTTCCAAATTGATGAACGAAGCGTCCATCGACGAAGACGCAGGATTGAGGCAGACCACAATATCCCATTGACTAGCGCACATGAAAATGCCAAGCAATACGCGCATATACAACCAATACAAACATCACTTAATCGCGTTGATTTAGGCATACTTGACCAGACCATAATTGTTTTCAGTGACGCTCATTTTTGGCCTGGAGAGTACACCACCGCCTATAAAGGGCTGTTGTGGGCCATCAAAGAACTCAAGCCGCATGCAGTTATCAGCAATGGTGATGCTTTTGACGGGGCAACTATTAGCAGACATGACCCGCTTGGCTGGTCCAAAACTCCAAGTGTCATTGAAGAACTAAAAGCTGTCCAGGCTCACTTAGGAGAGATTGAGGAAACGGCAAAAGCCGCCCGTCACAACTGTAAACTGCTGTTTACTTGGGGCAATCACGATACCCGTTTTGCCAACAAGTTAGCATCTCAAGCGCCTCAGTACCGTGAAGTGCATGGGTTTAAGTTACAGGACCATTTACCAGCTTGGGAGTTTGCATGGTCTGTGTGGCATACTAAGGATTGCATTATTAAACACCGCTATAAGAATGGTGTTCATGCTGCCCACAACAACACAGTAAATGCTGGAGTGTCCATTGTTACTGGACATTTGCACAGTCTTAAAGTAACTCCATTTGCTGATTACAACGGCAATCGTTATGGCGTTGATACTGGAACACTTGCTGAACCATATGGGGCACAATTTGAGTACGGAGAAGGCAACCCATTAAACCACAGAAGCGGGTTTGCTGTCCTGACATTCAAAGGTGGTAAGCTTTTATGGCCTGAATTAGTTCACAAGTGGGGCGACAATCAGGTAGAGTTTCGAGGACAAGTTATTAACCTTTAGGAGTTTCTTATGTTTGAATTTAATTTTTTTGTTATTAACGAATTTGAAATCGATGATGAATTTGAATCGCACTTTGTAGACGGCGAGTTGTATGAGTACGATGCAGACTATGATTGCTACTGCTGGTATGACGAGCATTACGATGCTTGGTATTGGCTCAATGAAGATACCGGCGAGTGGCTCTTGGTCGAAGACGACGAGGCCGATTGGGAAGATGACGAAGAAGAATACGACGAAGACGAAGAAGAACTGGAAGCAGCCTAATCTGGGTAAATCATTGCCAGCGCATCGTTTACCGATGCTTGTATCTGAGATACGGCTTCCTCACAAGGGAGGCCGTATTTTCTATTTTGGCGTAGCACTTCATTGATTTCATGCAGAGTTTGCCAAGCATAGCCCGAATGGATGGCTTTGATGGCTTCTTCCTCATCATTAAATGTTGCTGTGATTTTCATGATGTTCTATACCTTAATTGACGTAGAGTTTCCTCTGACTTTGGTGGACGACGGGCATTGGATGGTTTGTCCCTGACACTTTCAGCAACAGCCCACAGCGCGGTGTGGCGTGGAGGGTTAATCCAGCCAGCAATGTAGACATCTTTCATTCCTCGCAGCTTCTTACGCACATCACCATGCGTTATTCCTAGCACTTGGGCAATTTGAAAAGGGGTAAGCCCACCAGGGATGCTGCGTAGCAGATTGCGAATGGCATCTGGTGTTGCGCTCCTGCGATAGTTCTCCCATTCTGCCGCAGCTTCTCGGGTGCTGAACTTATGCTCATTCGCGCACTGATAGCGCCGATATGTTTCGTTGTTGGCCTTGCTGCGCGTCTCCAGCACAGTCGCCCAAGCTTTGCATTGCGGACATTTCATCTCTTCAGCCCTTGAATGAACACGGCAAAGCTGTCCTGCGTAGTTTTGGGAAATGCTGTTATTTCATTGATGCGTGATGCTGCTTCATCAAGCGCGGCGTTCCATTCGCTGTGTGCTGGCTTTGACTTACGCACTTTTCCAACTACATGACCATCAATGTCAAGCACAGACTCCTGCTTATCCGCAGCCATCTCGCGTTTTGAATAAAATCCTGTCATGCTATCAACCCCCATACAACTCCACCCATCACAGAAATAATCAAAATAAACACAAAAAGTGCTATTAGAACTTGCAACAAGTCAAAGAAAAAGTCCCCGCCGCTGTCGGTATCGTCATCAATCATTTGCATTGCTCCGTAAACAAAGACGCTACAGTTCGGCATTTCGGCTGATAAGTGGCATAGCCCACATAAAAACCAATCATCAGGATGGTGGCGCAAAGGCCAATCAGGGCAAAGATGTCAGCTATTAGTTTCATTGCGATACCTTTCAATAATCAATTCAAGTTCTTTAATGCGTTGTTCTTGTTTTAAATAAGCAGCCCACAACTCTGCTGCAAATTTGGATAAAGAATTTATGTTCCATACAGCAAAATCGTAGGCTGGCTTCATTCTTTTACAAACACTCCATTAGGCAGCAGACTGCCTTTGCGGTTTTTGATAACGTCATATGCAACTTGCATACAGTTAGTCAAATTCATATCTTGCAAAGCGCAATAAACAATAAGACATACCATCACATCACCAATTCCATCTTCAATTCCTTCTTTGTCGTTTTTAATGGTGGCATCTGCCAATTCACCCATTTCGGAAATGGCTTTCAATAATTGAGTTTGAGGATTGCTATTAGGAATAATTTTCCTGGCTTCTGCCCAACGAACAATATTCATCTCTACATCTGCATATGTTGTCATAGGTGCTCCAAAAAAAGGAGGGGGTACTTGCTATCGGGCGGCAACTGCGAATTGATCCCTTGCTTTCCCCCCAAAAGGGTGAGGTACTCGCTGCACTGGTGGCCCGCTACGCAGTTCATCCCAGCATCCGCTTTCCCTCGTTAATCAAAAGAAATCGTCTAAATCGTCTACCTTGGTTTTACGGGTAGGCTGGCTACTCTGCCGTGTCTGCTCCTGCTTTGGGCGCACAGAGAGGCTGTAGAAGGGTGTACCGGCCTTACTGGTCTTCTTCCATGCACTAATCCAGTAGTCTTTGCCATCAATGTTGATGGAGCCATTGAGATCGGGATGTTTTTCCTCTTCCTTTTTGTCATTCTTGAAGAGGTTACCCCTATTGGTATTGTCGTATTCCATTATTCGCTTTCATTTGTGGAGAGTTTTTCTTTATACGCTTTGATAGCAGAGCGCACCTTTGTGTCAGGTTTCAGCATTGCCCATACTGATAACCGAACTTCATTGTCGGCAATGGATTCCCATTCGCCATACATTCCTGCAATGTCGCCTTTATCGTGCAATGCACGGATAGAGTCTGTAATGTTGTCAATCAAGGATGTGTCCTGCTCAGGCAGGTCTTCACCGGCATAGATGTACAACCCCAGCCCGTGCAAGCTAAGTGCCTTGGTCATGCAGCGCATGATGGCTGTATTGACTGCAAATGCGTCAGGGTTGGTGATAGGTTTGTTCCGATGGTCCATAACCGGCAATTGGCAGGTCATAGCTTTGCCAAACATGGTGGCGGTTACCCAAACCATTGCCGTGCCGTTGATGTCGGTATAGCAGCGGTCACCAAACATCTTCACTTCAAAGGTGGCAGCAGGATCTGCCTTAAGTGCCTCTGCCCATGCCCAGGCCCATGACAGGTAAGTCAGGTTGCCTTTTTTCTCCGTGTGCCCATTAACATTTAGTTTTAGCAATGCATCAATCATTTTGAATCCTTAAAAGCCCAAGTCCATTCTTCTTCAGCCACTTGACGTTGGGTTTCTTCATCCAACTCTTCAAACCGCACAAAGAAATTTTTGTAATTTTCATCACAGCATTTTTTGCCGCCACCTGTACGCTGTAAGCAACATGGGCAATATTCCTCGCCCTTTTCATTTTCGATAAATTCTTGTAGCCAAGCTTTCATTTCAACGCCCCTTTTCGTAAAAGTATTCAGCCATGCGATTGTTCAATTCCTCTTCAAAGAACTTGACCAAATCAAGCGAAAGGATGTCGATGAACTCGACACCGTTGTGGGTGATAGACCAGATGCTGGCCCAGGTAGCTGCTTTGGAGTCAGACCAATCAATGTCGTACTCCATCTCAAAGGTAGCGCCTTCGTAGATGTATTCTGTCTTCATACAGCCACCTTCAAAGCTTCTGTAGGCTCCTTGTCTTCGTCATTGTCAGCAAAGCAAGTGACTGTTACTTGAGTTCCATCTGTCATCGTAATGATGACGGCACGGGTAGAGAAAGTGTCAAGGTTGCGGATTTCTCTGAGTTCTATCTTGGTTACACGCTGTAAAGTAAGTTCCATTTTGCGTCCTTAGTAGTTGCTGCTCGATTGCAGTGAGAAGGACTGTAATGGACTTTTGGGGTGTTGTGTACTAGGGTTTTCCCTAGTTTTTTTTCGGCGTTTTTGGTGTAAGGTCAAAAGATGACCCCTCAAAACATCGAAACAGAACTAGCTTACGAACTGCTCTGCTTAGCAGCGGATCGTATTGAATCCCACATCAATTCGGAGGACTTGGACGCTGCGATAGTGGCATCCCTAGTGACTGCGATTGAGATAGCCACAGCTCGAAAGCTGAAGCCCATTCACGAACTTTTTAAGGAGCAAAAATGAACCACTACGACATTGAGCGATTAGCTTATCAGTCTGGGTTGCTGTCACTGGACGACAGTGAAGCAAGAAAGACTGCTTTTTTGACCACTTTTGCGTCAAATCTGAAGCGGGAAATGGAAGAGGAAGTGGACGATGAAATACGCCGTCAAGACCGCTTCTACAGTTGGGAAGACTGATGCACTACTACCAGTTCAACATAGGTGACTACATGAGTCACACCCGCAATTTGAGCTTGTTGGAAGACCTTGCCTACCGGCGTTTATTGGATGAATACTACCTTCATGAACAGTCGTTGAACAGCGGTGTAACGAGCGTTGCACGACAGATAGGAATGCGTGAACATGAGGACATTGTTCAGTACATTTTGGAGTCTTTTTTTATGCTGAAAGAAGACGGAAGTGGCTGGACCAATGCTCGTTGTGACCGTGAAATTCAGCAATACAGAGAGCGCCTCTCCAATGCAAGCAAGGCAGGTAAAGCATCTGCTGAACGCCGGTCCAACGCCCGTTCAACACCTGTGCAACTAAACAAGAAACATAAACCAATAAACAATAATAGGGTCGAAGCACCTGACGGTGTGTCTCCAAAGGTGTGGGAGTCATTTGTTGACGCAAGAAAAGCGAAGAAAGCGCCCATCACCGAACTAGTCATTGCCGACATCAAGAAACAGGCAGCATTGGCAGGGTGGACATTGGATGCCGCTTTGACTGAGACTGTCATTAGGGGCTGGAGAAGCTTCAAGGCCGAATGGGTGACCAAGGCAACACCTGCTACCGGCAACAGATTGGCGGGGGCGATATGAAGGGGCATGATGGCATCATCAAGATGCGTATACGGGGCTACAAGCCTGAAGCTATTTTCATCCTAGACTACCCCTGCAACACCGCCTGGGAAGAGTTCCAAGATGACCCTACAGTGTGTGTGCATGGTGATAACTTGAATACACTTGATTTGCGGTACACTGTGGGCCTCCAGGTTCACATCAGTTCGTACAGTGAACAACGAGCCAAGACTCTCTTGGAATTGTGTAAACGGCACTCAGCAGGACGAATTATTGCTTGTGCAAATGATTGGATTGAAATGTATGGCTGAAATATTGAGCGACACGATTGACTTCCGACTCTACTTGCGGGAGACAGATGCCAAGACCAAGGTCAAACGGGCATCGGATTACGTTGGAGTCATAAAAAACAAGCTGCGGGAAAAGGTGAAGCTGAAAGTCACCTACTTGCCTTGGCCTAAGACTAACGACAATTTTGAGTTCCGCAAGGGTGAAGTAACTTTGTGGTCAGGGCAGAATGGTCACGGTAAGTCCCTGATGACATCCCAAGTGGCCCTGAGCCTCATTGGGCAGGGCGAGAAGGTATGCGTAGCCAGCTTTGAGATGAAGCCCGCCACAACCCTTCAGCGTATGGCAAGAATGTGGATTGGCTGCAACCCGTTTTCGGTTGAGTTTCAAGGGAATGATGGCCTCGATGCCCTGGACAGCCTGTACGACCAATTTGGGGAGTGGACGGACCATCGGATGTGGTTGTACGATCAAATGGGCACTGCGGATGCCGCTACTGTTGTTGGCATGGCGCGGTATTGTGCGAAAGAATTGGGGATAACTCATGTTTTTGTGGATAACTTGGCGAAATGCGTCAAGGGTGAAGACGATTACAACGGGCAAAAGCTGTTTGTGGATGAACTGACAGCAGTTGCCAGGGATTACGACATACATATCCATCTTGTCCATCACCTAAAAAAGCCAGCGAATGAACATGCCATTCCTGATAAACACGACAACAAAGGATCTGGGGCTATTACTGATTTAGTGGACAACGTGATGCTGGTGTTTCGGAACAAGGCAAAAGAAGATGCCATCAAGGAGCAGGGCGAGTTTGCCAAGCAGGGAAACGATCCTGACCACTACCTGTTGTGCCGTAAGCAGCGGAACTATGAGGGTTCTGGAGAGGGTGAACCGACTGTAAAGCTGTGGTTCCATCGTGATGCCCAGCAGTACATTGCAGAGGCGCATGACCGGCCTTTGTTCTTTCCTAACTATCCGCATGTGGCATCGTGAGTGATCGAGATTATTTGGAACTAGCTCGAGCCAGGGAAATTTGGATAACATTTTGTTTGACAAAAGATAGAGAAAACATGATCAAACTGGTGAATGGTTCAGCATCTATTTATGGAAAAGATGCTTTGCCCAGGATAAAAGCATACCTACGACAATTTAAAGATGGGGAGATTGAATGACATTTCAGATGAATTTCACGGTTGAAGGGGCTCCAGTAGGCAAAGGCCGTCCTAAGTTTGCACGGCGTGGTAACTTTGTATCTACTTACACTCCTGTAAAAACCCGAAATTATGAGGAAACCATCAAGATTGCTGCTAAAAAAGCAATGACTGAAAAGCCTATATCAACGCCGGTAGCTGTGTTTGTGTACATTGTTGTTCCGTTGTTGGCATCATTCACTAAGAAGCGCAGGGCAAATTGTTTGGCAGGAATTGAGAAGCCCACCAAAAAACCTGACATTGACAATATTGCCAAGTGCTTTCTTGATGCCATGAATGGAATTGTTTATTTGGACGATACGCAGGTGGTATCGCTGCACGTTACTAAAGTTTATGGGACTATTGGTCAAGTGGAAGTGATAGTCCGTGAGGAGTTGTAATGGAACTCGAGGATCCATTTGTATATACAAAACCTGATTGGTTGAAAGAACTCCAGCGTGAGAAACGCAGGGCAGCAAGGGCTAAGAAACTTGGTAGACCAATTGGAAAGCATGGCGGCTACCGCAAAGGAGCAGGAAGAAAAAGAGAAAGACCATACGACAGTCAGGTTTACATTAACCACACCCGTATCCAGCATCAGATTCTGTTGGACATGGGCAATGGTGACCTGAGTGCTGGTGTGCAGAAATTGATTGACGAAACCATATAGGATGTAGCATGGAAATAGACCCGAATAAAGCCGTGGAATACCTGCGAGACAATGCTCCCAAGTACGCTGAAGCCAAAGCCAATCGTGTATTCATAGAGAACTACCTGCGATCCGTGAAATCCAAGCTGATGGGCAATGAAGAGGGCACCCTGGGAGCGAAAGAAGCATATGCATATGCCCATGATGACTATGTGGAACAGCTAAAAGGGTTAAAAGTAGCCACTGAAGAAGAGGAGCGGCTCAAATTCATGTTGAAAGCTGCGGAACTAAGGGTAGAAATTTGGAAGACGCAGGAATATAGTAAACGAGCCGAACTGCGGAACATGGGCTAAACAATGCACGATCCATTCAAAATCACAGAATCCACTTGCATCAGCTTTAGTGGTGGACGCACCAGTGCATACATGCTATGGCGCGTTTTACAAAGCAATGGCGGTTTGCCAGCAGATGCAGTTGTCTGCTTTGCCAACACAGGCAAAGAAGATGAGGCCACATTGCGGTTTGTGCAGGATTGTTCAGAACACTGGAATGTGCCAATTGTTTGGTTGGAATACACATCAGATGGCGACAAATTTAAAGTGGTGAACTTTGAAACCGCCAATCGTGATGGACAACCATTTGCTGAATTGATTAAGAAACGCAGTTTTTTGCCCAACAGTGTGATGAGGTTTTGCACTTCAGAACTCAAAATTTTGCCTATTGAGCGGTATTTCAAAAGTTTAGGTATTGATGAATTTGAGACGATGGTTGGCATAAGGGCAGATGAACCTAAACGTGTCACCAAAATGCGAGGCACTAAGTTAATACCATTGGCAAACAGCGGCGTAACGCAAGCAGTAGTGCAGGATTTTTGGAAAACCAATAGTTTTGATTTGCGCTTAAATTTTGCCGATGGTGTTACAGCACTGGGGAATTGCGATTTGTGCTTTATGAAGCCCATGCATCAAATTTCATCAATGGTGTTTGATAAGCCAGACCGAGCCGTGTGGTGGGCCATCCAAGAAGCATTGATTGGTGGCACTTTTAGCAAAGACCGTCCATCCTATGCACAAATGTTGAAGTTTTCCAAAGAGCAGCGTGACATGTTTGACCCAAATGAAGAAGCAATTTCCTGCTTTTGCGGGGATTGAAAACTGTGATACAGTAACGCTGTTGTCGTAGCAAACAACCGTGAGAAGCCGTTTACACATGCATCTTGCCCATTGAGAAATCGCATGGGTTGCTACCAAGGTGCAGTTGTAAACGGCTTTTTTCATTTCTACGATGATCGTCAGGGCGCGTTAGCTGATGGTCTGCATGGACTGAACCCAAGAAACACCGTACACCGTTACACCCCGGATGTCACGACCAGCGTTGGTTGACCGACTGGTAAAGGATTGGGTAACTCAGGTGGATAACTAGGCCCAATCTATAAGTGAATCAACCCGTCCAGCGCAGCTTGGATGTGTACATAAAATGGCATTTTTTGAGCATATTATTGGGACATGCACAGAATGTGTACATATTGGAGCAGGTTGATAAGTTCTCTTATCCACCCTAGATAAACCTATGACCAAAATATATAGAGACAAAGCTCTGCTGAAACTGGCCCAAGACCAATATTGTCTTTTGAAGGTCCAAAATTTTTGTAGGGGGGGTACCTCTTCTACAGTAGCTTGTCATCACAATTCAGCCAAGTCAGGCAAAGGCATGGGCATCAAGGCCAGCGATGCTTACACCGTATGGGGGTGCTTTTCTTGCCACCAGTGGCTGGACCAAGGATCTGCCTCGAAGGACGATAAAGAAGCAGCCTTCCAAGCAGCCCATTTGCTCCAGGTTCAAGAGTGGCATAAAATCGCTAGCAGTATTGCCACCAGACCTTGGAAGGTGGAAGCCGCTCGAGCCGTCCTCAATCACTTGGAGAACAACAATGGGTGAATTCATTCTGACTCTGCTACACGCAGCCACCAACACGCATATATTGCATTGGCAGACAAAAAGCTTTTCGGAACATATGGCATTGGGCGAGTTCTATTCCGAATTGCCCGAACTAATCGATGCCGTGGTGGAGGCCATACAAGGTCTGAACGAAGAAATCATTGAATACCCTAAAGATTACTATCCACCATTGGACAATGGCCTAGACGAACTGCTTTCTTTGAAGGAATACGTCCAAGAAAACAGAAAAGTCCTTCCGCAAAACAGCGAAATCCAAAACCTAGTAGATGAAATAGCACAAAGCATTGACAGCACCATATACAAATTGCGTTTTTTAAAATAGCTGGCAAAAACCAGTCTTTTTGACTTCCCTGAAAAACACCTTCAAAATTTTTGGGGGAGGGGGGGTCTCATGTATGTGTACATACACACATACGCGCACACACCCGCACCCGCACCCGTGCGTGCACACCCGCGCACCCGCATGCACCCATGCACACACGCATACCCGTGCGCCTACGCATGCACACGCACGCACCCGTACGCACGCGCACACACACGCACACGCACGCACACACGCATGCGCCTACACACGCACCCGCATGCACTCGCGCACCATGCACACGCACGACACACGCATGCGAGACAATCCCACACGATCATCGATGCCTCATAAAAGCCCCTAAAACGGCCCGTAACGCATTTTTTGCCTGTAGTGCAGCCCGATGTAGCATCACACGCAGAAAACGGCTCTAAACGGCTCTAATCGCTTTGCACCATGCACAGACGTGCAGCCACCTACCCGGGCCGGGCATGCACAGACGTGCCAGTGCCATGTTGCACTGCACAATAAACGACAAACCCCGGACGGGCCGGGGATTATCTGGGAGCTTCAATAAATTATTGCACCGACATAAGGCGAATAACTTTTGCCATTTTCCGTCCGTGTGCTGGGTATGCAATAACTGGAATAGTTTTATCCCAGCACGCACGGCAGCCACTGCACTGCCCATTATTCGCATATGCTTCGCACAATTTAGAATCTGCCGTCTGAGAATATGATTCTGCATCTGGTCCAATAACTGAACCATGCAGCCCGGGAATATAACTGCCGTCCACACTATCGGCAGAGAATCGAACCATTACATTTTCCAGACGCTGCATTGCTTCAAATACTGCACGGAATTTCGGGAATTTATGCATGCGTGTGGGGAACCAGTGCTTGCACCATGGCGTCCGAATCATTACCTCGAGTATTTTCTCTGCTAGTCCCAGAGAATATGTGTCGCCCGAATCGAACCAGCGAAAGTATCTGTCAGAATCCAATTCTGCAACCATATCGTCCGCCCATTCCAGACGCTGCCAATCCTCTCGATTATGTAGGCGAGGTGCAATCACGTTCGGGTAATTATAATTGCCTGTAGTGGCATAACAGCCTCTGCATGCGTCTACCAGTAT
>VFSW01003349.1_pt1 | contig 24075 bp, 19 predicted proteins | sample 5358111 | NCBI WGS metagenome assembly VFSW01 (sample SAMN11554181, study PRJNA540505) | mine drainage metagenome | isolation source: sediment from site ElyBrook_90M | place: USA: Ely Copper Mine, Vershire, VT | collected 2017
GGATGGCGGCGATGCGCGGCAGCCGCGTGATGAGGCCCAGCTCATACGCGCGCGACAGGCCCGCGCCCAGCGCCGACGTGTTGCCCAGGTTTCCCGCCGGCAGCACCACCCAGTCCGGCGCGTTCCAGCCAAGCTGCTGGCAGATCTCGAAGGCGAGCGACTGCTGGCCGAGAATCCGAAATGGGTTGAGCGAATTGAGCAGATAGACGCCTTCGTCACGGCACAGGCGCTCGACATCGATCATCGCCTGGTCGAAATCTCCCGCGATCTGGCGGATCTCGGCGCCATAGGCGATGGCCTGACCCAGCTTGCCGGCGGCGACTTTGCCGGCGGGCAAGAGCACGATCGCCGGCAGTTCCGCTTGAGCGGCATACGACGCCAGCGAGGCCGACGTGTTGCCGGTCGAAGCGCAGGCGACAGCCGTCGCGCCGAGCCATTTGGCCATGCTGACGCCGACCGTCATGCCGCGATCCTTGAATGAGCCGGTGGGGTTCTCGCCCTCGTGCTTGAGCCAGAGCGCGTCAAGCCCCGCGTAGGCTCCGATGCGCGCGTGGCCGCCGGCGTGATCGCGACCGGCGGGATAGAGGTGCGTCATCCCCTCGGGGCGCGTCACCGGCGCGAGACCGGCGATGGGAGCGATCAGCTCGCGAAAGCGCCACACGCCGCTTTGATCCAGCGGCGCCAGCGAGCGCATGCGCTCGTCAAAGCGGCGGCGCCACGTCACGCCGTCCACGCTCGCTCCGATGCCGGCGAGATCCACGTCGAGGGGCTGGCCGCACGCGCAGCGATACTCCGTGCGGCGCAGATCGGCGCGCGCTCCGCAGCCAGGGCAGGCGAGATCCACTCCACCCGATCGCGCGGCAGTGCGCGGCGCGGGCGCGGGGTCACACTCGACGGTGGCGCCGGCATGCGCGATATCGAGAATGAGCGCGCGACCGTCGATGAAGAGCGCGCGCGCCGTGCGTACCAGGGCCAGCGCGACATCCTGCGCGTCGCTGGTCGTGAGGGCCAGCACGGACGATCCGCCGCCCGACAGGCAGGCGCCGAGCGCGCCGGCGTCGCGGGCGGCGTCGAGCAGATCGGGCAGGTGAGGAAACAAGCGCGCGCGGTACGGCTCGTGCAGGCGATCGTCCATCGCGGGGCCGACGGCGGCGAGATCGCCCGAAGCCAGCGCCGCGAGCAACAGGGCGACGTGCCCCAGGTTGTGCGTCGCGTCGGCGCGGGCATATACATCGGGCAAGAGCGAGCGCCCGGCGACCGTTTCCATCGGGAAGGCCGGCACGAAGAGCACGGCGCGCAGCTCCGCCGGCAGCGGCGCGCGAATGGCACGCCAGGCATCGCCGCGCTCGTCGCGGGCGACCGCGACCAGACCGCCCAGGAGGGCGGCGGCGACGTTGTCGGCGTGGTTGCCGCGCTCCAGGGCGACAGCGGCGTCCAGCAGCGACGCGCGCTCCTCTGGCGGGCAGAGCCGGCCCGCGAGGGCGTCGGCGGCGAGCAGTCCCGCGACGACCGCCGACGCGCTGCTGCCCAGCCCGCGCCCCGGCGGATAGCAGATCTCGCAGCGCAGGTCGAGCGCGGGCGGCGTCATGCCGTGGTGCGCCAGACGCGCCGCGAGGGCTTGATACATCAGGTTGCTGGCGTCCGCCGGCAGGTGGCTGATGGCGGCGTCGTCGCCCCAGGCGGAGGTGATGGTGATAGTGGGGGCGGCGTCGCGGGCGTCGTGTCGCGCCGTCACCGTAAACGTCGAGTGCAGATCGAGCGCTAGCCCCAGGCAGTCAAAGCCGGGGCCGAGATTCGCGCTGGTGGCGGGCACGCGCACCGTCACCCGCGCCGGCGGGAGTTGTCGCATGGATGCTTGCTTCCCTTCGCTGATCAGGAGGAATAGCAGCGCGAGAGCGTGGCAGTCCTCTTGCCTGATCGCTTCGCCTTCCCTGGCGAAAAAATGGTGCTCTCGCGCGCGGCTTGTGAGAGGTAAAAGCCGCCGTCAGCGCAGGGTGGCGCCGCCGGTGGTGAGCCGGCGGTCAGATGATGCCTTTCGTTGTGGCGCGCGCATTTCAATATCCTCCGCGGATCGACGTGCCGTGAAGCTATCCGCGAATGTCGGAAGTGACGCTTCTACTATAGTACGCTTTCGCCTAGCGTTTTATGGCATAGACTACTCACTTCGCCTGTGCGGCAGGCTGACCACAACAGCCACTACTTCCTGGCTGTTTCCAGCGCGGATGCTGCTTTTGGTGCGGAACACCACGTGGAGTCCTCCGGATGATTCACTCGCTGCTCCCTACCTGCTTGACGCCCTATAGGGCCTACGCGCTTTCGCGCTGCCGCACTCGTCTGGCTTTTCACCCAAAGGAGTCAGGTCATTGTGTCTTGGACTACCGAGCTCAGCTTAGCACCTCTGTCAAGGGCAGAAAACACCAGAAATATCAGCATTTCGCTCTATTTCCTGTTGGCGTTAATTACCCCCATTCGCGGGGATATTGGCAACAGGCGGGCAATCTGTGCTTGACAGCGCTCAGCCGCCGCTCTATGCTCTGCTCACCGTACACGATCTGACTATCGTAGAGGGGACGCGATGGCCCGCACGCCTGACCTGCCGCCCCGGCCAGGGGATTCGTTCGTCGTCACCTCGCTTGAGGGGCGTCGCGGACTCTCGACCCGCGCGTTCTGGCTGCTCGTCACGCTCGGCGTCGCGATGGTCGTCGTCATCGCCGGCACGCTGGGACTGCTGCGCGTCATCCCAGACGGCGCGTCACCAGCCGCGTCGGGCACGGCGACATCCACGCCGCCGCGCTTCACGGAGCTGCCGACCTACACGCCCACGCCGACGACTCCGCTCCCCAGCGGCTGGAGCCTGGGAGGGCCGCAGCTCTCGCCGCCTCCTCCAGGGGCGATTGTGGATGAGATCGCCTATGCTCCCAGCCAGCCCAACACGCTGTACTCGTGCGGCGCGACCGACGCCGGGGTCGGTTTCTCGAAATCGACGGACGGCGGCGCGACCTGGAGCCAGCCCAGCACCATCCTGACGGACGTCCAAAACAGCCAGACTAATCTGTGTGTTCTCGCGGTCAGCCCCACCCAGGCGAATGACATCGCTGTGCTAGGAGCGTATTGCCGAGTCACGGGCTGTTCAGGCTCACTCAACAACACATGGGGAATGGCGCGCTCTCGTGACGGTGGCGCCACCTGGCACGATCAATCCCCGCCGGGGACTGACGCCGCCTCGAGTTCTTTCAGCGGGCTGATGGCCTGGGCAGGCACGACGTTATTGTGCGGCGTGACCGATCCCAATAGCGCGCATCAGCTGGCGGTCAGCGTCAATGGCGGCTCTTTCACATTTATTGGAAACATCAATCCGCCAGCCGGAACAGCCTATGCCGTATCCTACCTCAACGCGCTGGGCACTGATCTGATCGCCGGAATCGTGTACGAGGGCGTAACCGCCAACCAGATGCTAGCGCCCGCCGCTGTGCCGTTCGTGAGCGCCGACGACGGCAATGCCTGGAATCAGCTCGGCCTGCCCAACAACGATCAATTCGAGGATACCACGCCTGACGGGCAGACGCTCATCGCCTACGATAGCGTCGCGTCACGGCTGCTGCTCACCCACGATCTGACGCATTGGCAGGCAACGCCGGCATTGCCGGTCGATAGCGCCCTGGAGCTGTCTGACGCCTTCATCCAGGCGACGCCTGATGGAACGGTGCTGGCGTATTACGCGACTTCGCCAAATTTCGCAAGCTCTGTCGCGCAGTATGGCGCGCTCTATGTGCTCGCGGCGGGGTCCTCGAAGTGGGCGTCACCTCTCGCCCTCACCCTGACTGGCCCCCGCGATTCGTGGAACATCACGCCCATCGCCGTCGTGCCCGACAGCCAGGGACGTCCCGCCACGCTGTGGGGCTATGCCAGCGAAGCGAATAATTTCGCGCCGCAGCTTGTCGTCTATCATTTTCCCGGACACTGAGAAAGCAAAATGAGCCACGAAAAAGAGCGGCCCCTCAGGGCCGCTTAGGGGAATTGTCGCGCTGATTAGCCTTGCGCGGCTTTGCGCACGCGCACCGTGCGCGGCTTGACGCTCTCCGCCGACTTGAGCTGCTCGTAATCGGCCTGAGAGAAAGGAGCGAACTGCAATTCGGTCTTGCCACCCACTGCCAGCGAATTTCTGAGCTTGAGGGCGAAGACCGAGTTGGCGATGTCAGCGGCCTCGTCGAGCGGATAGTTATGGTAAAGGAGCAACCTGAGAAATATATCCGCCTGGATGCCGGCCTGAAGGCGTGACCATTCGACCGGAGTAAGCTCTAGCTCGTGGCGCATCTGCTGTAAATAAGTCGCTTGCAAGGTAGCGACCTGGCTGATGTCGTCGTGAGCTTTCTTCAGTCTATCGATCTGTTGTGGATGGACACCTAAGCGTGTCAGTATGGACCAGGGTGATCCGGTGCTCGCGTGGATTTCGAGTACCGATTCAAGCTCACCCGCGAAGAACCCCATGGTATTCCCCCTGAAACTCTAGAGAAAAATGATGTGTACGATCGCACCTGCGTGTGATCTCGATCGCTTTCCCTTGCCTCACTCAATGTGTATCTCATCGATTCCTGCGAGAGACGTACATCGAATGAACATAACAGTAATTCACCTCCTTCATTTAGGATAGCATACAATTGTGAGTAGGTCAAGATCAAGATCACAACACAAAATTAGGGTGCAAAGAAACGCAACGAAAGGCGTAAACTACAGACTCTCACAATGACGGATTGTGACGCGCGCCTGATCTCCGCGCTACTTAAAAAATAATTTGGAGGCTGTGCGTGAATTGCCACGTGATGCATCCGAGTAGTGAAAAGGCTGCCATCCGACCGTATGACGAGTGTGTTCCCCTGATGTGATAGGGATCATACGCCAAATATCATCAATGTCTCAAGACTCGCATTCCAGATCCAGGACTTTTGGGCTATGCTCTCTCTCACGTGCCTCAATCATGTGCGGGTTGATAATGGGCGATTGCTTTTCGCGCGAGACGATGTGGTATTGAGGGGATGGCGCATCAGGAGCGCAAGAGCGAGCGCGCGATCACGAGCCGCTGAATCTGATTCGTCCCCTCGAATATTTGCGCTACTTTGACTCCGCGCATCATCCGCTCAAGCGGCCACTCTTTGGTATAGCCGGCTCCTCCCAATACCTGGATGGCGTTCGTCGTGGCCGTCTGAGCCATATCCGCGCAAAAACACTTGGCGATGGCGGCTTCTCTGGTGGCCTGGCCGCGCTCGTCGAGCAGCGCCGCCGCGTGATAGGCCAGCAGGCGCCCGGCCTCGATCTGAATCGCCATATCAGCCAGCATGAACCCCACACCCTGAAATTCGCCGATGGGCTGGCCAAATTGCCGCCGGTCGCGCGCGTAGGCCGTCGCGATGTCGAGCGCGGCTTGCGCCACACCGGTCGCGCCAGCGGCGACATTCACCCTGCCGCCGTCGAGAGCGGTCAGCGCGATCTTGAGGCCCTGGCCTTCCGCTCCCAGCCGGCTCGACGCGGGAATGCGGCAATCCGCGAAGATGACTTCCGTGGTCGGACTGGCGTTGAGTCCCATCTTGCGCTCGACTTTGCCGGCGGCGACCCCCGGCGTTCCCGCCTCGACGAGGAAGGAAGAAATACCCTTCGCCCCCGGCGCCTCTCCGCTGCGCGCCATGACGACATAGACGCTCGCGACATTGCCCGACGTTACCCACAATTTCGATCCGTTCAACACGAACCAATCACCCTCGCGCCGCGCCGTCGCTCGCATGCTGGCGGGGTCCGATCCGGCCCCCGATTCGCTCAGGCAAAACGCGCCCAGCCATTCGCCGCGCGCCATGGGGGGCAAATAGCGCGCCCGCTGCTCGTCGGTGCCAAAGCGCGCGATCATGCCCGCCACCATGTTGTGCACGGCCAGCCAAACAACGACCGAGAGATCCGCCCCCGCCAGCGCCTCATAGATGACCGCCGCTGTCAGCCTGCTCAGGTCGGTGCCGCCATACGCTTCAGGCACGGTGATGCCCGTCAAGCCGAGATCGGCCAGCGGCTTGATCAGCTCGCGCGGAAAATAGTGCGTGTCGTCCCATTCGCCGGCAAAGGGCGCGATCTGCTCGTGGGCGAAGCGCGCGACCGTGTCTCGCATGGCGATTTGTTCGTCGTCGAGTTGGGCAAACATAGCGTCGATCCTCCGGCTGGGGGTGCTGTTATGCTGTTATTATAGCCGATCTCACGCGCGGGCGTCTGGCGCGGAAATTGCGCTGTGCGCTCGCGGCACGACGCCGCCTCACGACGAAAGGATCTCGCTCGCCTTATGCGCTTTGACGAATCAGATATCCGCCCGCCCCCGCCGCGCGCACCTGGCCTGCCATGCTGGCTGAGAAGCCCCAGGATCAGCAGCCTCATCGCGGGCCTGTCCTTCGCGGCGGTAGGATTTGTCGTGATCGCCGGTCTGATGGTGTTGCGCGCCTACGCGCCCCAGTTATTCACGGGGGGCGACGCGATCAGCAGCACGTCCGCGCTCACTGGCAGCGACGGCCAGGTGACGTTCCCGCTCGATCCCGATCGCGCCGGCGGGCCACGTCCCTCGTCGAACGCGCAATTCGTCGCCACCGCGCAATTCGCGCCGACTCTGGTGCCCTCACCCACGCCCTATGGCGCGACTCCCAACCCGGACAATGTCACCATCCCCGCGACCTGCCCCACGCCAGGGCCGGCGCCCGCGCTCACCGGAGCGACCGTGCGCGACGGGGCCTCGCCCGCGCCACTTTTCGCCGGCTGTCCCGTCAGTCTCTATATTTCCGCGCCAGGCCAGCCCAACACGCAAGTCATCATCTCGCTGACGTTTGGCACGGCGAATTCGCGCTCGTGCAGCGTCTATTCCAACAGCGGGCGCACCGACGACCGGGGCAACGCCGTCATTCACTTCACCGTGCCGGGCAATGTCTGCTTTCATGGCACAATCATCACCTCGGGCAGCATATTCGTCGGCGCGAACTCGTCGGCGAACGCCAACTTCATCGCTGCTGGCTGAATGGTCTGAGCACCCGGCGGGATTATTGCCAAAATGGTCCCGCCGCCGTACAATGCCCGTGACATGGGACTCACAACAGTGACGCTGGCGATCGATCTCACGTAAAAGGGGCACGGGCGCTATCTCTACTCCACAGGAAACAACACCCCTGGCCGGCAGGCTGATGGCACTGGATGTCGGCGACGCGCGCATCGGCGTCGCGCTGTGCGATCCTCTGGGCATCGTCGTCACGCCGCACGGCGTCGTCGCGCGGCGGCCTGAGGCGGCGGCGCTGGCGGCTATCGCCGCGCTCGTCGCGTCTGAGCTGGTCGAGGGCGTGGTCGTCGGCCTGCCGCTCTCGCTCAATGGGGAGTTTTCGGACCAGACGCGCAGCGTGGCCGATTTCGCCGGGCGGCTCAAGGCGGCGGTGACTGTGCCGGTGCGGTTGTGGGACGAGCGTTACACGACGGTCGAGGCCGGGCGCATCATGCGCGAGCTGGGTTACACGTCGCGCGGGCGCGCGTCTGGCGGCAAGCGCGGGCGCGGAGCGCCGGCGATCGACGCGGTGGCCGCCACTGTGATCTTGCAAGACTATCTCGACGCGCACCCGCGCCGGGCGACGGAATTTTCACTGCCGAACGAGGATGAATGAGCGATGGCGAGACAGATATCCACATCAACCACGCCGCAAAAAGGCGCCAATCCGGCGGTCATCGTAGTGACGCTGATATTGATGGCGCTGGCGTTTAGCTGCGGCTTTGGCGCGCTGACCGTGCAGGCCGACCTCACACAGCCGGTGGCGGCGGCGGGAGCGCCCGCGCAGGATTTCGTCGTGCACGGCGGCGACACCATCAACGTCATCGGCACTAATCTCGAAAATCAACGGCTCATCCGCAGCGCGCTGTTTTTCAAGCTTTACCTCAAAATCAAAGGGCTGACGCCCAACGTCGAGCCAGGCACCTATCAAATCTCGCCCAGCTATTCCATCTCGCGCATCTTGCAGGTTTTCGCCGCCGGCGCGCCCCAGCCGTTCGTGCGCATTCAGATTCAAGAAGGGCTGCGCGCCTCGCAATACGCCGACGCCATCATCGCCTCAGCCACGGATGAAAAGGGCAACCATACGACGCTGCCCAACTTTTCGGCGGCGGATTTCAACAGTTACGCCATCCAGGGCAAGGGGTTCGTCGGCGGCGCGGCCTATTGGTTTGTCTCGCCGTGGAAGATGCCCCCGGCCAAAGCCGCGCTCGAGGGCTATCTCGCGCCCAACACCTATTACGTGGACCCCGGCTCGGACGCTTTGACGATCATCAAGACGCTGCTCAATACGTTCGGCGAGCAGCTGTGTCCCGGCACAGCCAGCGATCCGACGGCGTATATCTTTGACCAGACGGCGTGCAAGGCGCACCAGGCGACGATCACGCTGCCCACGGGCGTGCCCGGCGCGGGGACCACGATGGGCGTCTTTGACGCGCTCGCCAAATATTACAAAGGCAACTTGCAAAATGCGCTGATCATCGCCTCGATCGCTCAGCGCGAAGCGCGTACCACCAAGAATTTCTATCTGGTTGCCAGCACGTATTACAATCGCTGGTCCCAGGTCAACAATCCCTATACCGTGGGGGATTTGGGAGCCGATCCCACGTCGCAATATTCGATCGGCACCAACGTCAAGGCGGGCGCGAACCCATGGGCGCCGCTGCCCGCCAGCCCTAGCAGCATGCCCGCGAGCGACCCGTACAACACCTATCTCAACAAAGGCCTGCCGCCCAGTGCTATCTCCGGACCGGGGCAAGACGCGCTCTATGGCGCGATCTTCCCTCCGACGACGAGCTACGTCTACTTCTTTTACGCCTGCAACGGCAACAACTATTACGAGTCGAACCCGACCGACTTTCAAAACGACGAGAATAAATACGGCGTCGGGCAGCCGGGGGCGTGTAGTAACGGCAATTGATTTTACGCGCTCTTAACAAAGGTCGCGTAATCTAGAGCTTGAGCGATCCTGGTGAGCAGGATGCGCTCAGGTCACAACTCGTCAGGAGTGTTTTCAATACATTATGGATCCTGTTCATGTCGTGCTTTTGGCGCTCTTGCAGGGTGTCACGGAGTTGTTTCCGGTGAGCAGCCTGGGGCACACCGTGATCATCCCCGGCATCTTGGGGTGGAATGAGACGCTCAGCAGCCCCACCTTCGTCCCACTCCTCGTCATGCTGCACCTGGGCACGTCGCTCGCGCTGCTGACGTTTTTCTGGCGGGACTGGGTCGAGCTGCTGGTGGGTGGCTGGCGCGTCGTCAAGGCGGGCAAATTCACGCCCGACGTGGACCCCAAGGGCTATGGGCGCCAACTCGCGCTGGTGGTCGTCGGCACGATTCCCGCCGGCCTCGTCGGCCTATTGCTGCAAAAGCAGCTCGAAGCAGGCTTTAGCATCCCTATTCTGGCGTCGGCCTTTCTGGTGGCCAACGGCGCGGTGTTGCTGGCGGTCGAGCGGCTGACGGGCGCGCAGCGCGTCAAAGCCAAGCTGGCGGCGGTGCAAGGCGTGCCGGTTGGCGAGGTGGGGCTGACGCTAGGCAATATGAGCTTCGCGCAGGCCGCGCTCATCGGCTTCGCCCAGTGCTTCGCGCTCATTCCAGGCTTTTCGCGCTCCGGCCTGACGATGGCCGCCGGCATGGCCAACGGCCTCAGCCACGAGGCGGCGGCGCGCTTCTCGTTTCTGATGGCGACGCCGATCATCCTCGCCGCCGGGTTGCTTGAAGTGCCCAAGCTGTTTGACGCCGGGCCGCACACGCTGGCGCTGGCGGCGGCGGGTGGCATCATCGCGGGCGTCGCGGCCTATCTGAGCGTGCGCTTTTTGATGCGCTATTTCGAGACGAAGCGCCTCGATGCCTTCGCCTTTTATTGCGTCGCGGCGGGCCTGGCCGCGTTCGCGTTCTTCCTGGCGCAATACCTGCGCGTCATCTAGCTCGCGAGCTGACAGAGAGCGCGAAAGGACAAACATCCATGCCATTGCCGTTTCCGCTGCCGATTCCTCCCTTTGGCGAGCAGCTCAAGCAGTACCGGCTGTCGCGCGGCCTGACCGTCGAGCAGCTCGCGGCAGCCGTCCATCTGGCCCCCAGCGCCATCTCTACCTTTGAGAGCAACGGGCGACTCGCGCCGTCGAAAGAAGTGGTCAAGGCGCTCGCCAACGCGCTCCACCTCAGCAAAGAAGAGGGCGACATGTTCTCTCTCACCGCCAACCTGGCTTCGCCATTTATGGCCAAAGTCTTCACGGCGTCCGAGAGTTCCGCGCCACCCGCTTTACACGCCTCGATTCTGGTCTTCATGATCGCCGACGTGCGTGGCTACACGTCCTTCACGCAAGAGCACGGTGACGCGGCGGCGGCACGGCTGACCACGCGATTCGCCGAGATCGCGCGCGAGGCGATCGAGCGCTGGGATGGCCGGCTCGTCGAGCTGCGCGGCGATGAGGCGCTGTGTGTGTTTGGCTCGGTGCGCCAGGCCCTCAGCGCCGCGGTGCACATGCAAGAGCGGTTCGCGCAAGAAACGGAAGTGAACCCGGATCTGCCTCTGTATGTGGGAATCGGGCTTGATGTCGGCGAGGCGGCGCCAGTCGAGGATGGCTATCGCGGCGCGGCGATCAATCGCGCGGCGCGGTTGTGTAGCATGGCGGCGGCGGGAGAAATCCTGGTGACGACAGGTCTGGTGTATATCGCGCCCATCGTTGACGGTGTTGCTTTCGCGCCGCGCGGGCAAGCTCAGCTCAAAGGATTCGAGACGCCAGCGGACCTCATGGTGGTAGCGCGAGGGGAAGCGACAGGCGGCGCCATCGAGAGTCCAGCTGAGCCTGATTGATGGTCATGGTCTGTTCATGCTAATCGCGCAAGGGCCGGCGATCGATGCTCTCTTATATCTAGGACTTTTCGCTCGGTGCCCCTGGATTCCGTCAAGCACGTATGACGGCGGTAGGCACCTACTCCACCGGCAGCCCGGAGGGCTTCGTTTTTCGAGCCGGGGCAAGATACTATCAATCTATCCCCCGGCGTCGCTCGCGGCGCAATCATGCTCTCTGAGCGAAAGTCCTACAAGATTCTGAAGGAGGTGGGGATACGGCCAGAGTGCTCTGAGCAAGTGGAGCGGCTGGTGAAGTGGCGCAAGCGCTGCAAAGTCACCACCGCCCGCTGGCTCTATGCGCGGAGGGAGGACCGCCTGAGACAGGTGTGAGGAGGATCACAGCGACCTCGGTGAGCGCATGCTAGACTGTGGGTAAAGTCCAGCAGGGGAGTTGAGAAAGGAGCGCCACCCGATGGCCGAGGAGCAGACGAGACAGAGCGAGCACCCGGATGAGACGCGACCGGGTGAGGAGCGGCAAGCGGACCTCACAGCACAACGGGACAAGAACCTGGGCGAGGGCAAGCCGCCGTACCAGGGGGTACGGATCGACACGCTGGGAGAGGTGGTCTGGATACTGGAGGTGGAGCACTGGTCAGGAGCGCTCTTCTTGCCGGAAGGCTTCACGCGGGCGAACCTGAGCGGCGCGTACCTGCGAGGTGCAAACCTGAGCGGCTCGCACCTCCTTAGGGTGGACCTGAGCAGCGCGGTCCTCGAAGGTGCAAACCTGAGCGGCGCGCACCTCGTTCTGGCGAACCTGAGTGGCGCGTACCTCAATCAAGCGAGCCTGAGCGGCACGGATCTCGGAGGGGCGAACCTGAGCAGTGCGGTTCTCATTGGGGCGGACCTGAGCGGCGCGCACCTCGCACGGGCGAACCTGAGTAGCGCGGGCCTCTTCAGGGCTAGCCTGAGCGGCGCGCACCTCTTAGTGGCGGACCTGAGCGGCGCGTTCCTCAGAGAGGTGAATCTGAGCGGCGCGGTCCTCTTTGGGGCGAGCCTGAGCGGCGCGGACCTCCATAATTCGAACCTGAGCGGCGCGGACCTCTCTGAGGTGAACCTGAGCGGCACGGATCTGCGAGAAGCCAAGATGGATGGTGACACCAACCTCACAAAGGCTATCCTGTCCACTGCTACCAGGCTCGGAGATATTCGCTGGAATGGCGTCCCTCTCACACGGGTCGATTGGTCGCCGGTGCGCCATCTGGGTGATGAAAGCCTGCTCTCAGATAAAGTGAAAGTAGGTGATACGGCTCGGTCCAAGACGCGCTCCGAGCGGGTGGCGGCCTGCCAGGATATTGCGCGGGCTTATCGTGGCCTGGCCAATGCTCTCAGGGCACAGTCCATGAACCCACAGGCATCCGGCTATCGCTTGCTCACCCAGCGCTGGGAGCGCCGGACGCTGCGGGCGCAACGCAAGGTGTTGCCCTGGCTGGGATCGGGCCTGTTGGACCTCATCGCCGGCTATGGCGAGCGGCCAGGGCGCATCTTTATCTCATATCTGGTGGTGGTGCTGAGTTTCGCGGCGGCTTACTTTGGCGTGACGCATCTGGTGGAAACCGGACTCGCGCATCTATCGTGGGATGAATCGTTGGTGCTCAGCCTGACCTCATTCCATGGGCGGGGATTCTTTCCGGGGTTTCTCTCGCTGGGCGATTGGGTGTCACGGATAGCGGCACTTGAGGCGGTGATCGGCCTCTTCATCGAGTTGGTGCTCATCGCGACGTTCAGCCGTCGCTTCCTGGGCGATTAGATGCCATCGCATCTCGTCTCACCCTGGCAGCCCCAGGTCCGGAAGGCCGGCGACGATCTGGCGCGTTTCGAGGCTCACGGCGATGACCTGGCCCACCAGCCGCACGATAGAGTGCGGATCGTCCGCGCGGTTGGGGTCGGTCGTGATGCCGCTGCGCCGGTCGGTCGAGACCTGATATTGGTCGATCACCCAGTCCAGCGCGGAGCGGTTGCCCAGGCGATAGTCGAAGCAGGCGGCAGGGATGCCGTCGAGCCGCAGCGATGGATTGACGGTCAGCGACGTGCGGTCGCGGCTGAGCGCCATCTTTTCGACGCGCCAGCTAAGCGGCTCAACGAGCACGGATTGTGTCAGAGCATAGGGCGTCGCGCGCTCGTAGCCGGTGTGGATCTCGGCCAGTCGCGCCCCGGCCTCGACCAGCGCGCCAAACGCCGCGCGGTCGGCCACCAGCGGAATGCGCGGCAGCTCGCGCTTGAGGTTCTCGGCATAGCGCTCGCGATAGCGCGGATGGTGCAGCACGGCATAGACGGAGTGCCACAGGTCGCGCCGCGTCCCCCCGTCGCCGTAGGCCGCGCGGAATCGCGCCAGCGCCCACTCGGTGATGTTTTCTTGCCGGTGGTTGCCGTCCTCGTCATACGTGTAGAACGGGAAACACTGTGTTCCACTTCCTGCTCCCACTAGATGGAGATCAGGAATGCAGTCGGCGGCAATCGCCATGAATGGCTTTTCAGAGCCAAGATCTGTTACGCAGATAACCGCGTTCTCACCCTCGCTGGCTGGCGTGGGAAAAAAACGCGGCTGCTGATACACTTCTTCATTGAGAATGCGATCGAAAAAGAGCCACGCTTTGGTGAATGGGCGATAGAGCGATTGGCGGATCTTGCTCTCGGCAAACTCGGCATAGTTGCCGCGCTGCAAATCGAGCTTGAGATCGCGGCTCCATTTGATCTTGGTCTCGTCAGCAGCGACGAAGGCATCGACATCGACGCCTTTGCCGCCCTGCCGCCGCCAGCGATCGACCTCAGCGTTATAGGCGTCGATCATGCGCCTGGCTTTGCTCGCCAGCGCGTCGCGATCGAAGTCATAGGCCCATTCGTCGCGGTTCGTTTTGACGCCACCGCTATAGGTTTTGAAGATCGTGTTTAGCTCAACCGCCGACGATTTCGCCGTCTTGCTGCCCATCGCCAGAAACGTCCCAAACTCAGGCCGCATGCCCTCGGTCAGCCACAGATGATTCTCGTCCGGCTCAAGCTCTTGCCAGTCGATGCCCGCGATGCCGCCCCGTTGCGCCAAAAAGGCGTATTTCTCCTCTTTGCGCCAGTCCTCCGGCACGCGATGGTACCACAGCCCGCGCGCCGGGTTCTCAGACGCGCGCACCGCGATCGTGATCCCCACGCCCACCTGAATGCCGAAGACGTTGTGCGTCGTGCCCGACAGCCTCGGATTCTTGCGCACGTTGCCGTGCAGGTCCAGGTGCCAGATCTGCGTGAAGTCTTTGAGCAAGTGCCGGCGCATGCCGTCGAAGGCGATCTGATCGACGAAGGAGTTATTCGACACGTAGCAGACCACGCCGTCGCGCCCTTGCAGCCGGTCCGCCGCCCAGCGAAAGAACTTCACGTAGGCGTCGCTGAGCGCGTTCTTATTCGTCGCCGCCGAATCTCTGGCATACGTCGCTTTGACGCGCTCTTCGATGACGGGGTACTTGCGGTTCTTGTTGTTGTCGTTCTCGTTCACCTGCCCGATGTTATAGGGCGGGTTGCCGATGATTACCATGATCTCGGCCTCGCGCTCGCGCTCGACGCGCGCGGTGTTGGCCTCGGCAAACATCGCCCGCTGCGGTCCCTCGGCCAGCGCCAGCGTATCCACGAAGCACATGCCCTCGAAAGGCAGATAGCTCCCCGCCAGCTCGTAATAGCGGTGTTCGATGTTGAGCGACGCGATGTAATAGGGCAAAAGCATGATCTCGTTGGCGAAGAGATCCTCGCGATACTTGCGCTCCAGGTGCGCGGCGTCGATGCGGCGCAAGAGATTCACGATGAAATTGCCCGTGCCGGTGCAGGGGTCCAGGATCTTGACGCCCGGCGTCGAGAGCGAGCGGCCAAACTCGCGCGTCAGCACGCTCTCGACGCTGGCGCACATGAAATCGACGATCGCCTGGGGCGTATAGACGATGCCGTGCGTGTCGGCTTCCTTGACCGCGTAGCCCTGAAAGAACCGCTCATAGACCGTGTTGAGGAACGTCTGCTTGTCGCGAAAGTCCGGCGCGAGACGCGCGGCGTTCTCGATCGCCACATAGAAGCGATCCAGCCCCGCCTGGAACTCGCTGCGATTGAAGGATCGGCTGGTCAGCGCGTCGATGACACGCTCGATCTCGTTGGCGATGACGTTCTTGCGCGTGAAATCGGAATTGTCGAAGACGGTGCGAAAGAGTCGCTCGGTGAGCAGGTGCTGCACCAACATCTCGTCGATCGCCTCGTCGCTGATGCGCGGATCGATCGACGCCTGGCACACCGCCTTGAATTGCGCGTAGGCCGCGACGAACGCCGTATTCTTTTGCCGCCGCTCGTCGCCGATCTTGGCCGCCAGCCCGCGCGCCAGGTCGGGGATGTGATCTTTGAACTCCGCGACCGCCTGATCGTAGCGCTCGAACGCCGGCTCGACGTGCGTGAAAAACGCTTTGAGCAGATCGGCCAGCTCGCCCCGGTCGGCGACGGCGATGGCGCGGTCGCGCTTGCCGCCCTGATAGAGCACGGCGCTGCGGCTATTCTCGAAGATGATGTTCGTGAGCGGGTACTTGAGCCGGATCTTGCGCGCGATCTCCGCTTCGAGGTCGTCGTGGAGATCTTTGGCCTCCCAATAGCCGACGGGCAGCGTGTTGGGGTCGCGCAGCGTGGCGTCGGGGCGCTTGCGATTGTCGATGGCCTGCTCGGCGACGAGCGTCCAGCCGACCTCTTTGCCACAGGCGACGAGCAGCGACTCAAAGGCGCGGCGCAATCCCAGCTCGGCGCTGACGCCCTGGCTGGCGAGGCGCGCCATCTCGGCGTAATACACGTCGATTGCCTTCTCGACGACTTTGTGGCTGATCGTGGGGGTGGGCATCGCGGCTCCTTCACAGGCGAGGACGAGGCCGGCGGCTAGAAGCCGCGCCTGGGTTGACGAAGGCCGGTGCGACCGGTGCGACCGGCCAAGGCGGCCTGAGCGTGGCGGGGGCGAGTAGCACGGCATGAGAGAAACGGTCTGTGTGGATCATCATAACACACGCGAGGCCGTCGAATCATGGGTGTGGCGTGAGGGGACGCACCCGATGCGCGATCGCGTATTCCACGTGAAACATGCCCCCGAGGCGCGCAAGATCTCTATCTATCTTATCGCTTGCTCAGCTCGTCGCCCAGGCGCGGATTTTCGCCAGCAAGTCGAGCGCGGATTGCGCCGGGATCGGGCCGGTGACGGTCCCATACCAGCCACCCTGGCGCACGTGCTCCAGCTCGTTCCACCAATCAGCGACGTCCGGCTCGTTGAGGCCCTTGAGATACGCGACCAACCCCTGGTGCTTATCGCGGTGCCGCTGATATTTGCGCTGGCACCCATACGCGATCCAGTGAAGGCCAGCGCCCCAGGCCGCTTCGATGACGATGCGAGAGGCATAGGGGATTGCCTGGATGTGGACGATCGTCGCTTCGTTGTTCTCGGCGGCCTGCCGGTGTGAGTCCGCGAGCCTGGCGCGTCCTTTCTCGGAAAGCCGCCGCGCGCGCGGGCGGAGCGGCGGGGGCAGCGGGCCGCGCGCATAGAGCGCCACGCCGTCGCGCGCCACGTTCAGGGCGAAACACGGCGCCCACTCGTGCAGGGTGCGCGAGGCGACCATGACGTTGACCTCGCGCGGCGCGTCGAGGTGACGGTCCCACGGCGCGCGCAGCGATGCGCGCATATTCTCCTCCAAAGCGCGAACGCGCCGCTTATCGGCATCGCACACAGCCAGGAGATCCACGTCGCTCGGCTCGGGGTCAGAGAGGGGGCGCTCGTCATGGCGCGCAATCGAGCCATAGAGGATGACCGCGATCAGCCGATCGCCGTGCCGCTCGACAAGCGTGCGCGTCACGTCGGCGATCAGCGCGCGCGTTCGCTCGTCCAGCCAGGCGGGAATGCTCCGCGTCTCGGTGTGGGCGATCATCCGCTGTCCTCCTTTGCGTGCCGTGTTCGCTCGCATCATACCAGCCCGCGCGGGGGGTGCGCCACCATCACGAAGCAACCCTCACCACCCCGATAGAGAAGGTTGGGGTGAGGGATCCTCCGCGCCCCGTGCGAAACATGCCCCCGGCGGGGACACCGGCGGCAAGATTGATAGAAACCATGCGCACCTGTGGGCAACCTGACGGTTGCCGCCAAGTCCGCCTGCGCGGACTACAACGAGATCGAGTCGGCGCAGGCCGACTTCGCGGCCCCCAGGCCCCGAGGCGCGCAAGATTTGTATCAATCTGCCGCCGGCCTTAAGGCGCAAATTCATTCTCCGGCCTACCCCCACGCCACACAAGAACCCTTTCGTCCCTCTTCGTGTCCTTCATGTTCCGTGCCCACCTCGGCGAAAGGCGGTGTCTCCCCCATGACTACAACACCCAACACCTTGCGCGCCGCGATCGAGGACACACAGCGGCAGTTATCGCAGTTGGTCGCCAGCGTGAATGAGCTGACCACCGCCGTCAAGCTCGAGGACTCCAAACGCACCGACGTCGAGCGGCGCGTCGTCATCCTCGAGCGTTCCGACGATCGGCGATCGGATCGTGTTGAGAGCGCGCGTGATCAACGTTCCGGCATGCTGCAAATGATCGCCATGTCGGGCGCGGTGTCGTTCATCGTCTCGATCACGCTGTATACCTTGAGCCATGTCTCGTTTCACTGAGGAGGTTTGCGCTATGTCAACCGTCATGCTGCCAGAGCCGGTAGGGCACATCACCGAATTCGCCGGTGGGTTCAACGGTACTTGTACCCAGGCCGCGCTGGCCGTGTGTCTCGCCGCCGCCAAGGGCGAGGTGGTCAGCACCGACTTCATGCTCACCATCGTCAAGGACATGCTGGCCAAGAAGCTCTGCGCCGCGAATGGTGCCGCCACTGTAGGCGCTGTGGCCTTGGAAGCGCGCGAGCTGGGCTATCAAACCAGCATCGAATGGGATTACACCTCGGCGGGCTTCGATCACGACTGGGTGAGCGTGCTCAGAGACTACGCCGGAATCAAGCCGATCCTGCTGCAAGTCTCGAACGGGCTGGCGCTCAAAGACTTTGAGACTGGCGTGGGCGACGAGTCCGGATTGCACTACCACGCCATAGCGATCGTTGGCAAGCAGGACGACGGGTATATCTGCGCTGACGGCGACAACCCACAGGTCACGGAGCGGTTCCAAATCTACAACCTGACCGTGCTTGCCGCCGCTCAGCCCTGCGGCTTGCTGCTGGTGGAGATGCAGAGAGAGCCGCCGCCGCCGGTGTTGCCCGCTGGATGGAGCGAAAAAGACGGGCAATACTCAGCGAACGGCTGTGTGGTGGTGGGAGAATTCGCAACCTGGGTGAGCGAAAACAAGTTTGCCTTGGGCTTGCCGTTGACGAATAGCTGGGTTGAAGGGGCCGACACCTATCAGACATTCCAGTATGGCGAGCTGTGCCAGGTGGCCAAAGCCTTGAACGTGGTCGAGGTGGATGTGGGAGCGGATCTCGTCAAGCTGCGGGCGCAGATCGCCGCGATCGCCAAGGCGCTCACAGCGTGACGCGGCGCGCCCGTCGCCTGAAGGCGCGCAAAAAAACTATCAATGGCGCCGCCGGCCTCACCGCCGCCGGCCCGGCTGCCACGCCGATCTCTTACCTCAACACAACACATCACGAAAAAGGAAAACATGCCATGTTCTATCGATCCTTTCTCGGCAAGAATCTGACACCTGCGGAGCGCGCGATAGTCCGCTTCGTCGAAGGCATGATCGGCGTCGCGGCGCTGGCGGCGGGCACGGCGATCGTGCAGGTGGTCGCGACCTCGCAAGTTGACGTGGCGACCTTGATCAAGGTCGCCCTCAGCGCCGCCTTCATTGCCGCCTGGCAGGCCATCCTCAAATATCTGCGCGCCCAGCTCGATGTGCCCCTCGCACCGGTCGCGCCGGTCGCGCCCGCGAGCGGCGCGGCGGGCGATATGCCGGCGACGTAACGGCACGAAGAATGATCCATTCCCCAAAGCGACGGATCTGCCGCTGGCGATGAGGCCGGCGACAAGTTTGATAGCAATCTTGCGCGCCTCGGGGCCTGGGGGCCGCGAAGTCGGCCTCCGCCGACTGGAGTTCGTCTTAGTCCGCGCAGGCGGACTTGGCGGTGGTCCGCGGACCACCCACAGGCGCGGTTTCAACCGCCGGCCCCTCCGTATCCGATTCCCTCCGCCCCGCGTCTTTAATGAAGCCACGACACGATAGGCCGCGCTGCGCGAGCGTCACACACATGTTGTGTTCTTCGCCCCCTTTCGTGCCCTTCGTATCTCATGCCTCCTCTCCATCGGGGTAGAGAAGGGGCCAGTGTGAGGGATCTCCCCGCCAAGGAGCACTCATGCACATCACGCGCGCCGCGCGCCTGCGCTTGCTGGTCGCCGTCAGCCTCCTCGTCGCGCTGGCGGCCACCTCCGCGTGCTCGGTCTCTACGACCGGCACCGTCGTCGTCACGCCCACACCGACGACGAAGAGCGCGACCGCCACCACGACGGCGACCGGCGCTACGCCGACCCCCGCCCTCGAAAGCCGCATCGACGCCTACATCGATCACCTCACCCAGGCGCAGCAGATTGGCCAGCTCATTATGATCGCCGTCTATGCCAACGGCTACACCAGCGCCTATGACCAGCCGCTGCGACAGTGGGATATCGCCAACGCCATCGTCTTCAATGAATACAACGGCGGACCCCTCATGCCGACGACGCTCAGCGGATTCACGCAGCTCGTTCACGACCTCAAATCCCACGCCAATCAGCCCCTCATCGTCGCCACCGACGAGGAAGGCGGCATCGTCGATCGCCTCGCCCCCTACTACGGTCCCTCGCCGTCGCCTCAGGCGCTCGCCGCCACCGGCGATCCCCAACAGGCATACAATCAGGCCAGGCTCGACGCTCAGCGGCTGCTCGCGATCGGCGTCAACGTCGATTTCGCTCCGCTGGCCGACGTCTATCAGGGCGGCGCGGTGGACCAAAGCCGCATGTTTGGCACGACCCCCGCCGCCGTCGAGACCTATGCCGGCGCCTTTCTGGACGGCTTGCAACAAAACGGCGTCGAGGGCACACTCAAGCACTGGCCCGATCTCGGCTCCGCCAACGCCAACCCCGACTTTGGCTTGCCGACCATCACCCACACCCAGGCCCAGATGAACGCAATTGACTTCCCCTCGTTCCACGCCCTGATGGCGCGCAATCCGGGGATGATCATGGTGACGCACGTCATGGTCCCGGCCTATGACCAGCACTATCCCGCCTCGCTCTCGCCGGTGCTGATCGACCAGGTGTTGCGCGGCCAGCTTGGCTGGCAGGGCGTCGTCGTCACCGACGCGCTGGACGCGCAAGGCCTCATCCAGTTCATGCAACAGCAGGGCTACAGCGATCCCGCCCAGGGGATCGCCGAGGCCAGCGTGCTGGCGATCCTGGCCGGCAACGACATCGTCGAGGCGCCCATCGAGCCGGACCGGCTGGCCGCCGTCGTCACCGCCCTCACCCAGGCCGTCCAATCAGGCCGCATCTCGCCCGATCGCCTGCGCGCCTCACTGCGCCGCATCATCCTCCTCAAAGTGCAAATGGGCCTGATCACGCTGCCCTGAGAGCGACGCCTGAGTTCACGAAGACCGGCGGCTGGAAGCCGCGCCTATAGGTCTGAGGACTACGAAGCCCAGGCAAGGAGAAGATGCCAGGGCTGGCACTGGTCTCCCGCAGCAGCCCGGAGGGCTTCGTTTCTCGAGCCGGGGGGTTCATCCTCCCGGCGTCCCCGCGCGATCGCATGCCCTACGCGATCATCCTCCGGCGTCCCCGCGCGATCGCATGCCCTACGCGATCATCCTCCGGCGTCCCCGCGCGATCGCATGCTTTGTGTGTCCCATGTCCCCCTCACCCATCCCAAAGGTGGTGCGCCATGTCTCTCGCCCTGATCTGCTACGGTGGGAACACCCTGCATGACTACACCCCCTTGCTCTCCGAGCTGCGCATGATGAGCGTCGCGCCCGGCGGCTTCTCGCAGTTGCGCGCGCGCTTTGAGCTGCCGCCGCCCGTGGCCCGCGTCCCTCGCCCCGAGTTCGCCGTCCTGTCCGGGCGCGTCGCCGTCATGGATGGCCATCATTGCTGCTTCACGGGCGAGATCATCGACGCCGCCCACGTCATGGACAAGCGGGGCGAGGGCATTGAGATCGTCGCTCAGGGTGGGGCGGGCGCGCTGGCCGATGACCCCCTCGACAGCACCTACACCTCGACCACGGCACAGGCCATTCTGCTGAATCAGATGAGCGTCCGGTCGGCCTACCTGGCCATCGATAACGACACGGCCGAGGTGTTGCCCACGAACCCATCCACCACCTTCTCGCCGGTCTTCGACGGCAAGACCTTCGAAGACGTGTTGCACGAGGTCATGGACCTCCTGGGTGACTACGTGTGGGGCGTGTGGGATCATCCGACGCACAAAGACGCCTATGGACTGCCCACCTGGCAGCTCGTGGCCCATCCGCGCGATGACACCACGCCGGGCTGGACAGCCAGCATAGGCGAGGTGGTCGCCTGGCGCGTCGCCCCCTCGTACACCCGCGCCTACAATGGCGTGACCATTCACTACCTGGATCCCAAGCTCGGCCCCAAAGCCGTCACCGTGAGCGATCCGCGCCTGGGCGTGGGCTTCGCCCAGGGGACCGCGCCCTTCCGGTTTCGCCGGTTTCGCCGCGACATGGGCGCGCGGTCACTCACCGCGACGCAAGCCACCGCGCTGGCCAACCAGTACCTGGCTGAGTTTGAGAACGTCGCTAACGTGATCAGCGTCACCCTGGGCGGCGTGAGGAACGCGCAAGGATTGAGCGTGCCACTGTGGCGCGTGCGAGCGGATACGAATATCGCCATACCGGAATTGCTGCCCCGCGCCGCCGTGCTGCCGGGCGTGGCGGGCTTCGTGCAGGGGAGCAATTTGTTCTACATCCGGCAAGCGGAATACATCGAGAAAAAGGGCAGCGCGCCACAGCTGGATCTCTTGCTGGATCAGATCGCCGATTTCGCCAGTGCCGATCTCACGCGCCAGAAGTATCTAGAACAATTGCGCCTACGCTCCAAAAAGACCTCGGTGGCCGTTCAGCCGGGCGGGCTGGCGATGAACGGCTTTTTCAGCGTGCGCTGGGGCGCGGCGAGCGGGGCGGGCAACGTGTGGGGTGGTGACATCACGTTTCCGGCGGTGTTCAGCAGCGCACCGGCGGCGGTGACGTTCACGGCCATCTCTTCATCGAACGTGGCGAGCGGGCCAACGGCTGACAACCTGACCGTGTGGGGCTGCGACGTGACGGTGACGGCCAGTCTGGCGGGCGCGGGCTATTGGATTGGGACGTATTCGGCGCTGTAGAACGGAGAGCGAATTGGGGTGAGCGGTCCCATGTTATAATTAGTGTCGTGACAGCCACAACCTGACAAGGAGATTTTTTCATTTTATGCGCGCTCGTTTTTATTGGCGATCGGTCTGGCCGCCGGTGCTGGCCGTCGTGCTGTGCCTTAGCGCCGCCGGTTGCGGATCGAGCGCGAGCAAAGGCACCGTGCAGGTGCTCTACGCCGCTTCGCTCGTCAACCTGATGGAGCACACCCTCGGCCCGGATTTCACTAAGTCCACCGGCTATGGCTATGCCGGCGAGGGCAAAGGCTCGACCGCCCTCGCCAACGAGATCAAAGGCCACCTGCGCGAGCCGGATATCTTCATCAGCGCCGATCCAGCGGTGAACCAAACACTGATGGGGACCGCCAACGGCAATTTCGTCTCGTGGTATCTCTCCTTCCTCGGCACGCAAATGGTCATCGGCTTCAATCCCAATAGCCGCTTCGCCGCCGATCTCACCGCCGCGCGAAACGGCCAGAAGAATTGGTATGACGTCTTGCGCGAGCCGGGCTTTCGCCTGGGCCGGACCGATCCGGCGCTGGACCCCAAGGGCTATCGCACCATTCTGCTGTTCCAGCTGGCCGAGCGGTACTATCAGGTGCCGGGGCTGGCTCAGCAGATCTTGGGCGCCGGCAACAATCCCGCGCAGATCTTCCCTGAAGAGGATCTGATCGCGCGCTTGGGCGCGGGCCAGCTCGACGCCGGCGTCTTTTATCTGAATGAGGTCAAAGACCAGCGCCTGCCCTACATCGCGCTGCCGGCGGCGATCAATCTGGGCGATCCGTCACAGGCGGCCGCGTATGCCGCCGCGAGCTACACGACGGCGCAGGGCCAGGTCATTCACGGCGCGCCCATCGAATATTCGATCACGATCCCCTCCACCAGCAAAAATCAGGCGGGGGCCGTCGCCTTCGTCAAATACCTGCTCTCGCCCGCCGGGCAAGCCATCTTGCGAGCGGACGGCTTGTTGCCGATCCCACTGATCCTGGGCGGCGATCGCGCCAGCGTGCCCGCCGGTCTGCAATCGCTGCTGCCGCCGTCGTCGTGACGCGCCAGCGCGCGCAATCCGTGAGAGTCACCCACCCCATTGCCGCATAGTACTTCGAGGTGCCTTCCGTTTTCGCGCCGCTGTTAAAAGAATGGCTCCTCAGCGATGGAAGTGAACCGGTCAGCGTTCACTAATCTCAAACCATCGTGGAGGAATTTCAATGCGACTGATAATTGGGAAGCGGATGCGCGGTGTGGTGGTGGCAGCCGTGGTGCTCGTGGCCAGCGCGGGCGTCTTGCTGGCGTGCGGCGCAAGCTCGAACGCGGCCAGCGCGGTGGGCGGCTCCGGCTCGTCGTCACAGGCGACCACCCAGCATTTCAAGCTGGGTCAGCACGTCAAGGTCGGCAATACGTGGATTGTCACCGTGACGGGCTTCAAAGTGGTGCCGGGCGACGACATAACAAGCCCGCAAGCCGGCAACAAGTTTGTCGAGATCGATGTCACGCTGCAAAACGTCTCAGGCCAGCAGCAAGACGCCTCGAGCCTGCTCAACTTCACGTTCCGTGACAGCACGGGCCAGGAATATACCGAGACGTTCGTGGACGGCGTGCCATCCAGCCCGGACGGCCCCGTCGAGGCTGGCCAGCAGATTCGCGGCAGCTTTGCCTATGAAGTGCCGGCGGCTCAAAAGAAGTTCACCCTGGCCTTCCAGAGCGACATCTTCTCCAGCGGCGAGGCCATCTGGGATCTCAGCCTCTAGCGGAAACAAGCCCCTCTTTCATTGAGATTGTGGCGTGGAAACCGCTGTGGCTTCAGCCCAAGCGGAGG
>VFSW01003350.1_pt1 | contig 24074 bp, 21 predicted proteins | sample 5358111 | NCBI WGS metagenome assembly VFSW01 (sample SAMN11554181, study PRJNA540505) | mine drainage metagenome | isolation source: sediment from site ElyBrook_90M | place: USA: Ely Copper Mine, Vershire, VT | collected 2017
GCCTCCGCAACGTGACCGCCGGCAGCAACCCGCTGCTCATCAAGCGCGGCATCGAGAAGGCCGTCGAAGTCGCGGTCAGCGAGATGGAATCGTTCAAGCAGATCGTCGACACCAAAGAGAAGATCGCTCAGGTCGCATCGATCTCGGCGAACGATAAGGAAATCGGCCATCTGATCTCCGAAGCGATGGAGAAGGTCGGCAAAGACGGCGTCATCACCGTTGAAGAATCGCGTACGCTCAAGACCGAAGTCGAAACCAAAGACGGCATGCAGTTCGATAAGGGCTACATCTCGCCGTACATGTCGACCGACAGCGAGCGCATGGAATCGATTCTGGACAACCCCTTCATTCTCGTGACGGAGCGTAAGATCACGGCAATTGCCGACATTCTTCCGCTGCTCGAGAAGGTCGTTCAGGTTCAGAAGCCATTGCTCATCATCGCCGAAGATGTCGAAGGTGAAGCGCTTGCGACGCTGGTCGTCAACAAGCTGCGCGGCACGTTCACGTCGGTCGCGGTCAAGGCGCCGGGCTTCGGCGACCGCCGCAAAGAGATGCTCAAGGATATCGCCGCGCTCACCGGCGCGACCGTGATCTCCGAAGAGCTCGGCCTCAAGCTCGACAAGGTGACCCCTGACCAGCTCGGCACCGCCAAGCGCGTCACGGTTACCAAGGAAGAGACGACCATCGTTGACGGTGGCGGCAAGCAAGAAGAGATCAAGGGCCGCATCGAGATGATCAAGCGTCAGGTCGAAGAGACCGACTCCGATTTCGATCGCGAGAAGCTGCAAGAGCGTCTTGCCAAGCTCTCCGGTGGCGTGGCCGTCATTCAAGTCGGCGCCGCAACCGAGACCGAACTCAAAGAGAAGAAGCACCGCATCGAAGACGCCCTTTCGGCGACGCGCGCTGCCGTGCAAGAAGGCATGATCCCGGGCGGCGGTTCGTCCCTCGTCCACGCGATCAAAGCGATCGAGAAGTACATCGCATCTGCACCGAAGACCAACGGTCACGGCGCAACCTGGGTGGACGAGAAGATCGGCCTGGACATCATCAAGAAGGCGCTCGAAGAGCCGCTTCGTCAGATCGCGTACAACGCGGGCTTCGAAGGCTCGGTTGAGGTCAACAACATCAAGCTGAAGAACGCTCCGCTGGGCTTTGACGCGATGACGGGCGACGTCGTCGACATGTTCAAAGCCGGTATCGTGGAACCGTTCAAAGTCACGCGCTCGGCGCTGCAGAACGCAGCCTCGATCGGAGCCCTCGTCCTCACGACGGAAACGCTTATCGCCGATAAGCCGGAACCGAAGAAGGACGGCGGCGGTGCCGGCGGCGGAATGCCGGGCGGCATGGGCGGCTACGACATGATGTAGGGGTTTGTGCGGCCTCGACAGGCCGCCCAAACCCATCACGCTTGGGCCCGAAGGGCCAAAGCCGCCTTCGCGTTTGGGCCCTTTGGGGCCAAGCCGCATGGAATGGAACGAGCCTCGCAGAGATGCGGGGCTTGTTTTTTTATGCGGGGGCGACTAGGGAGTGCGACAATGGTGGCAGGCCGCGCCTAGCGGCGGTGGACCCGGCCGTGCCGGCGCAGCTCCGCTCGGCCGTTACATTCACACGCTTCGAGGATAGCGGGCTGCTTCGTGTAACCTCGTCTTTATGCAGCACCGCGCGGTCAACGATTTTACGATCCGAGTAGCGACGGTCAACGGCTCGGGCAGCCAGTCGTCGAATCTCGTGCTCACCAACGCCATCTTTCGCCTCGGCATTCCGGTTGCGCCGAAGAACGTGTTCCCTTCGAACATCGAAGGCTTGCCGACATGGTTCGACGTTCGCGTCACCGCGAAGGGCTATCAGTGCCGAACGCGCGAGGTCGATATCCTCGTCGCGCTCAATGCGGCGACGTGGCGGACCGATATTGCGAGCATTAAACCGGGCGGCGTCGTTATTCACGAGGCCGCTTATCCGGTAGCGGGCGAAACGCTGCGCGACGACATCACCTACTACGCGGTGCCGTTTAACGAACTCGCGAAAGCGCACATCGAAAACGGCGCGCTGCGCAAGTACTTGCTGAACATGATTTACGTGGGCGTCGTCGCGACGCTGCTCGATATCGATGCAGCCACGCTCGAAGCGGCAATCGGCACGCAGTTTCGCAGCAAACCGGCAGCCGTGGCGACGAATATGCAAGCGGTCGTGCTCGGCATGGAGTATGCGCGCGAACATCTCACCAAGCGCGACCCGTATCGCCTCGAGCCGATGAGCGGAAAGACCGACGGCACGATGTTCATGGACGGCAACCGCGCGGCGGCGCTCGGATGCGTCATGGGCGGCTGCACGGTTGCCGCGTGGTATCCCATTACGCCGTCCTCGTCGCTCTGCGAATCGTTCATCGCGCTCGCCGATCGCTACCGAACCGATCCGGCGACGGGCGAACGGCGCGCGGCCATTATCCAGGCCGAAGACGAACTTGCGGCGATAGGCATGGTGCTCGGCGCTACGTGGGCCGGCGCGCGCGCGATGACCTCCACCTCCGGCCCCGGCATTTCGCTGATGGCGGAGTACGTCGGGTACGGATACTATGCCGAACTGCCGGCCGTCATTTTCGACGTGCAGCGCGCGGGCCCGTCAACCGGGCTGCCGACGCGTACCATGCAGGGTGATGTCGCGTTTGCGTACACGCTCTCGCACGGCGATACCAAACACATCGTGCTGCTTCCGGCGACGGTGCGCGAGGCGTACGAATGCGCGATGGACGCCTTCGATCTGGCGGATCGCTTCCAAACGCCGGTCTTCGTACTCAGCGATTTGGATCTTGGCATGAATGCCTGGATGACGCAGCCGCTGCCGTATCCGGAGAAGCCGTTCGACCGCGGTAAGGTGCTCGATGCCGAAGATTTGAACAAGGTGCAATCGTGGGGCCGCTACCGCGACATCGACCACGACGGCATCGCCTATCGTACGCTGCCGGGCACCAATCATCCGAATGCGGGGTTCTTTACCCGCGGCACGGGCCACGACGAGGAAGCGCGATACTCCGAATTGCCCGACGTGTGGCTCCGCAATCTCGACCGGTTGGTTCGCAAGCACGAAACGGCGCGCACGTACGTTCCCGCGCCGGTCGTCGAGGAGAGCGGACAATCCGCCGGTATCATCGCCTACGGCACGACCCACCACGCCGTGCTCGAAGCGCGCGACATCTTGCACGAGAAGGGGATCGATTTCGATTACCTGCGGTTGCGCGCGTTACCGTTTTCCGCCGAGCTGGCAAGCTTTATCGCCCGGCACGAACGCGTGTACGTGATCGAACAGAACCGCGACGGCCAACTCTACGGCATCCTGCGCCAGGAATTGCCGACGCATCTGCTCGCAAAGCTGCACTCGGTGCGGCACTACAACGGCGTGCCGATCGACGCCTATGCGGTCGTCGACCCGCTGCTTGCCGCCGAGCGCGCACCCGCCGTCGTGGCGGAGTAAGGAAACTGCTGATATGACGGCCACCAACGTCAACCTCATCGGGCTCACGCGCGAGGTCTATAAAGGCCTCCCGACCACGCTCTGCGCGGGCTGCGGGCATAACTCGATTACCAATCACCTCATCAAGGCGCTGTACGAATACGGCGTAGCGCCGCACATGCTCGCCAAGATGAGCGGGATCGGCTGCTCCTCGAAAACACCGGCGTATTTCGTCGAACAAGCCCACGGGTTCAACGGCGTGCACGGGCGCATGCCCTCGGCCGCAACCGGCGCGAAGGTGGCGAACCGCGACTTGATCGTGCTCGGCATCAGCGGCGACGGCGACACGGCGAGCATCGGCCTCGGCCAGTACGTCCACATGCTGCGCCGCAACGTCGATCTGACGTATATCGTCGAAAACAACGGCGTGTACGGCCTGACCAAAGGGCAGTTCTCGGCTACCGCCGATACCGGATCGAAGCAGAAGAACGGCGCCGTGAACGAATACGCGACGATCGACGTGTGCGGCCTGGCGGTAGAACTGGGCGCGACGTTCGTCGCGCGTTCGTTCTCGGGTGACGGCAAACAACTCGTGCCCCTGTTAGAAGCGGCGCTCTCGCATCGCGGCACGGCGGTTCTCGATATCGTTAGCCCGTGCGTGACCTTCAACGATCACGTCGGTTCGACCAAGAGCTACTCGTACGTGAAGGAGCACGGCTTCTTACTGCACACGCCGGATTTCATTCGCGGCAGCGAAGAGATCGTGGTCGATTACGAGCCCGGGGCGGTGCAGGATATCGAATTCGAAGACGGCTCGCACATATTGCTGCGCAAGCTCGAGCGCGAGTACGACGTGACCGATCGCATCGGGGCGCTGCGCACCATCGGCGAGACGCGCGCCCGGGGCGAACTCGTCACCGGCCTGTTGTACGTGGATACCGGCGTGCCGGATCTCTGCGAACGCGAGCATCTGCCCCAAACGCCCTTAGCGCAGCTCAAAGAAGAAGAACTGCGCATCGGGCGGGATGACTGGACGAAATTGATGGCGGTATGAACCGCCCTATTTCACCATGCGGATCGTGAGCGGATAGCTGTACGCCTCGCCCTGATTGGCTTTCACGGCGGCGATGATGCTAAAGACGACGATGGCGATACCGACCGCCCAGATCAGAAAGATGCCGACGAGCACGAAGATCAAGATGCAGGAGACGGCGAGCGCGATGAGCATCGTCAATTGAAAATTCAGCGCTTCCTTCACCTGCGCGACCAGCCACGGCGTGGAATCCTTCGCCACCAGTAACACGACGAGCGAGGGGATGAACCCGAAAAAAATCCCGCCGAGGTGGGTGAGCATCGCGGCTACGCGGTCGTTCGCCGAAGGCGCTGTAGAGTCGATCATGATGCCTCTCTCCTACGATAAAACCATGCAAAAACCGGTAACCCTAGGACCATTATACCCCAAGCCTGCGAGCGTATCCCTGGGAGAGGCCCAAGCAACCTCGGCAACAATCGTCAACGAGCCCGCCAAGAACAGCGCCGCCGTCGACGGGGGTGCCCGGGGGCGTCGAGGGGCGGTTGCCGGGCCGATTAGCTAGGCAGCATCGAGCTGTTCTTCTTCGAGGGCGGCGACGAGTTGCAGCGGCTCTGCGCGGCGCCCGATTGCGACCCATGCGGCGATGAGTACGAGAAAGCTGCCGAGTGCGAGAACGATATCCACGGTATAGTCACCCTTTCGAGGTTATTTGGCGTAAGCGGCTTCTGCGTGTTGAGAGACGTCCAGACCGAGTTGTTCTTCGCGCTCGGTTACGCGCAGGGGCATGATCGATGTGACGATTTTAAGCACGACGTACGTCATGACGCCGGTATAGATCCATACGACCGCGACTGCAAGCAGTTGGATGAGCAGTTGGCGCGGGTTGCCGTACAGCAGGCCGTTCGAACCGGCTGCGTTGATGGCGGTGGTTGCGAAGACGCCGGTGAGCAGCGCGCCGATGGTTCCGCCGATACCGTGTACCGGAAAGACGTCGAGCGCGTCGTCGACGTGCATGCGCTCGCGAAAGCGCACCGCGATATAGCAACCGACTGCGGCGATGCCGCCGATGAGAATCGCCGCCGCCGGCGTCACGTAACCCGCTGCGGGCGTGATCGCGATGAGGCCCGCGATGGAGCCGGCGGCGACGCTCGTGACGCTTGGAGCGCCTTCGCGCCACCACGCGATCGTCATCCACGCAAGGGCGCCCATGGCGGCCGCCACATTGGTGTTTACGAAGGCGATTGCTGCAAGGCCGTTGGCCGCAAGCGCGCTGCCGGCGTTGAAGCCGAACCATCCGAACCAGACGAGCGACGCGCCCAGCAGCATCATCGTGCGGTCGTGCGGTGCATGTTCCTTACCGCTCCCGATGCGCGGGCCGAGGACCCACGCTGCGACCAGCGCCGCGACGCCCGAGGAAATGTGCACGACGGTGCCGCCGGCGAAATCGAGCGCGCCGAGCGACGCAAGCCAACCGCCATGCCCCCACACCCAATGCGCGATGGGATCGTACACCAGCGTCGCCCAGAGAATCGTGAAGAGCACGAACGCCGCGAAACGCTTGCGCTCCGCGAACGCGCCGGTAATCAGCGCCGGCGTAATCACCGCGAACATCATCTGAAATAACGCGAAGGCCGCGTGAGGGATCGTCGCAGCGTAATCGGGGTTCGGCGCCGCGCCTACGCCGTTGAATCCCAGAAACGCGAAGGTGCCGATAACGCCGTGCCAATCCGGGCCGAACGCGAGCGTATATCCCCAGAGCACCCACTGCACCGAGATTACGCAGAGCGCAAAAAAGCTGTGCATGAGCGTCGAGAGGACGTTCTTTTGCCGAACGAGGCCGCCGTAGAAAAAGCCCAGCCCCGGCGTCATCAGCATGACCAGCGCTGCGCTTATTAAAACCCAGGCCGTATCGCCCGCATTCAGCTTCTCCATAGAGGGACGTTATCGTATCCGGCCGCCGCCGGCATCCGCCCGATGGTTAAGCGCGAGCCCTTCGCGTTCTACTTACGTCGAAGTCCGGCGGCGCCGCGTGAAGATCGCATAGACGGGCAGGCCGCTGAGGAGGATGCCCAAGCCGATCGCCCCGTCGCGGGGCGCCTTGAAGAGCACGTCGGCCACGACCCCCCAAGCAACCGCTAGAAAGAGTGCCGTGCTGTATGGGTGCCCCGGCATGCGAAAGGCGGGGGCGGGGGCTTGCGGATCGCGCGCGTCCCGCGCTCGAAAGACGAACAGCGCGATCGCCGCGAGCCCGAAGAACACATAGTCGATGCTGGTGACGTAATTGAGGATCGCGCCATAGCGATTGGAGACCGCGACGGCAATCGCGATGGAGCCTTGCAGCGCGATTGCCAACACCGGTACGCGCGTTCGCGCGTTGACCCACGCGAGTTGACGAAAGAAGATGCCGTCGGAGGCCATTTGAAAGTATACGCGCGGCGAGACCAGCATTTGATTGCTCAAAAATCCGAGCGTTGAAAGCGCGACGACGGCGGCCATAATGCGCGCGCCGACAGGCCCGAACGCGAGCTGCGCGATTGCGGAGGCGGGCGTATCGGTCGCAGCAAGGCCGCCCGTGCCGAGCGCCATCACGCTCACCGCGTTTACCGCAAGATAGAGCACGACCACGCCGACGACGCCGGCGATCAATCCGCGCGGGAGCGTGCGCGCCGGATCTTTCATCTCCGCCGTCATAAAACTCGACGTCTGCCACCCGCTGTACGCGAATAGCACCGGAACCAGCGCCAACCCCATCGCGGCGAGCACGCCGCCCGACGGATAGGCGGTCGCCACGGCAGCGACGGGCGCGGCGTGCGGTGCGAACAGGCCGACCAAGACGAACGCCGCGATCGCAGCGATCTTCACGGCCATGAACGCATTCTGCGTCGATGCGCCTTCGCGCACGCCCAAGCAGTTGATCAGCGTGAAGCCCCCGATCGTGAGCACAGCAAGAATGCGCGGATCGACGTGTAGTCCGGTAAGCGGTTCGAAGTACGCGGCGAACGTCACCGCCGACGCCGCCATGCCGCCGCTCTGCGAAACGATCAGCAGCGTCCAGCCGTAGAGGAAGGCCAGCGACGGATGAAATGCGTCGCGAATGTAGGCGTAGAGCCCGCCGTCGTGCGGGCGTCGCGCCGCCAACTCTGCAAAAAGACCGCCGCCCAAAAGGGCGACGGCACCGCCGATGATCCATGCGAGCATGATCGCCCACACGCTATGCACGTGGCGCGCAACTACGGACGGGTTCATGAAAATGCCCGAACCGATAATGCCGCCCATCACGATCAGCGCGGCATCGCGAACGCCCAAACGGCGCAGTAGCGTCGACATCCGTGTTGGCGCGGTTGGCGGCGGTTAGGCAAACACCTCTTGGGCGAAGACCCCGTTCGCGAAGCCTTCGACGGCCGCGGCGAACTCGCGATGCTTGCGCATCGGCGCCGTGTGGTCGCTGCCGCGAATCAAGTGGAACGCCGCGTTGGGAGCCGACTCCCGATATCGGCGTTCGTCGAGGCGAAAGACGAGGTCGTGTTCGCCGTTGATAAAGAGAATCGGCGACGGGTAGCCGGCGAGCGAGGTGCTGAAGCGCGCGTGATCGCGCGTGTAGGCATTCGTGCGGGCGAGCACGTCGCGATTGAAAGGAATGCGCGCGATCGTATCGGCCCACTCGCGCGGCAGCACCATATGTAGCGAGAGATCCAGCGCGTAGTCGAGCCACGGTTGCGGCAGCAGGCTCGAGAAGCCGACGCCGGCTTCGTACGGCCAGCTCTTCCATGCATCGAAATCGAGCGTACAACCCGCCAAGACGAGGCCGCGCGTGCGTTCGGGAAGCGCAGCGGCATACTGCATGCCGGCAAAACCGCCGAGCGAGTAGCCGACCAGCAGCGGCGGCGACGTGGCGATGCGCGCGATTGCGTGATCGAGAACGGCGCCGACATGCTCGGCGGTAAAGGATACGTCGACCAGCGCGCCGTGTCCCGGCAGGTCGAGCGTGATGACGTGGAATCGCCGCGCTAACGCGCGAGCGTGCGGCTCCCACATCGCGCGTCCCAGGCGGATGCCGTGCACCATGACGATGGCGGGGTTCGCCGGGTCGCCGTATTGGGTGAACGCGCGCTCGATATTCACCAAGTACTACGCGCCGACTTCAAGCAACACTTTGATCGCGCGCCGCTCGTCCATCGCTTGGTATCCCTGCGCGACGGCGTCGAGCGGAAGGTGCAAGTCGAAGACGCGCGACGGATCGATCGATCCGTCCATCACGTGCGCCATCAACGTATCGATATACGCTCGCACGGGAGCGAGCGCTCCGCGCAACGAGACGTTCTTGAGGAAGAGCGACCGTAGCGGCAGTTGCTTCACGTTATGCGGCACGCCGACGAAGCTCACGATGCCGCCCGGCCGCGCGACTTCGAGCGCGAGTTCCATCGATTCTTGATTGCCGACCGCTTCGACCACGGTGAGCGATCCGCCACGCGTGAGCTCGAGAATCTCCGCGCCGACGCCTTCGGCATGCGAGTTGAACGTGCGCGTCGCGCCGAATTCGCGCGCAAGCGCGAGCCGCGCATCGTTGTGGCCGACGGCGATGACGTGCTCCGCACCGATCACGCGCGCTGCCGATAATACACCGCACAAGCCGACCGCGCCGTCGCCGACGACAACCACCGTTCCACCGCGCTGCGCGCCCGCGGTCACGACGCCGTGGTGCCCCGTCGCCATCACGTCCGTAAGCGCTGCGGATGCGGCCAATTTTTGCGGATCCGACGCCATGCCGTCGGCCATCTTCACCAGCGTTCCATCGGCATACGGGACGCGCACGAATTCGGCTTGCCCGCCGTTCGCGTCGTCGCCGAAGTTGCCCATGTGCACGCACGACGTTTGCAGCCCTCGGTGACAGTACTCGCACGTACCGTCGCTCGATACGAACGGCGCGATGACGTAGTCGCCCGGCTTGAGGCTGCGAACGCCGGCGCCCACCTCTTCGACCACGCCCACGAACTCGTGGCCGGTGCGGTCGCCCGGCGTCCACTCGGTCACGCCGCGATAGAACCACAGATCGGAGCCGCAAATCGCGGCTCGCACGACGCGAACGATCGCATCGAGCGGCTCCTTAATCGAAGGATCGGGCACATTTTCGAGCCGCACGTCGCGCGTCCCGTGGTATACGGTAGCTTTCATCGAGGGTAGTAACCGAAACGTAGTACCGGGCGGTTTCAGGATCTCGCGCCTTGCGCGGAATTTTTCGGTACGTTGCGAAAGAGGGGTGCATGCATGTTTTTGCTCTGCTTCTTTCAGCGATTCTTGGCAACTTGACGCTTGCTCAGGCCGCGCCGCCGATCGCGCCACCGGCTGCGGCCAGCGCGCCGCTACCGGCGGATATCCTGAATAACGGGGCCTGCATGGACTCGCCCAGGGCGGTGCCGCTGGCCCTCCAGCCGCCGGCCGTCCGGTCGATGCAAATCGTGCGGATCGATAAGGTCGTCTCGACGAGCAGCATGCTGCAAGACGAGGTGATCGGCTACCTCTACACGCTGCAGGATGGCACCACGTGGCTCGGGCAGCGGACGAGCGATTATATGTCGGCGGCCGACGCCACCGCGATCAACCAGGTGCTCTCTTCGACGCACCTTCCCAATGAGGATATCAAGGCGTTCCCGCCTCAGATGAAGCTCGGCGTAGCCACAAAGTACCAGCAATTTTTCCGGGTCAACATCCCCGCGGCAGCCCTGGGCGGCCTGAATATCCGGCTGGACCCCTGCGTGGCCTGGCCAGCCGGGCGGCCGCTCCCCGACCCCTCGATGTAGACGTCGTGCCGGCTTCGGGGTACACTAGCACTGTGCGCATCCGAGTGCTAAAAGTACGGGTCTCAGGGTAATACATGGATTTCGTACTCCGGCCCCGATTGGGGCATTTCGAGCCGAACGCCGACGTCGTCATCGACGAGGAGCATGGGCACGTCGTCGTAGCGATTGAAGTCGCCGGCGCCGACCCGCAGAGCCTTCACGTCTCGGTCGACGAGCGCTACCTGCTGATCAGCGGGCGCCGCTCAGCGGCGCATCGCCTGCACCGCGGCTCCTTCGTTCAAAAAGAGATTTCGTACGGCGATTTTGCCAAGCGGATCGCTCTCCCCGTCGCGGTCGATTACGGCGAGGTGGTTGCGAGCTACACCGATGGCGTGCTCGTGATCGCTCTCCCGATCGCAGCGACAGCTTACCTCCCGACCACGCGAACCGAGATTCGCTTGATCGTTAAAAGGACTCATTCGTAACATATGCCCGTGAAAAAAAGAGAATCGAAGATCGTACCGGTCAGCTTAATCGGCATTCTGCCGCTCCAGGAAGCGGTGCTGTTCCCCAACACCGTCATACCGCTTGCGGTCGTGAAGAAGCCCGGCATTCAACTCGTTGAAGAAGCGTTGCGCGAGGGCAAGCCCATCGGCTTGACCGTGCTCAAGGACCGCGACATCGAGAATCCCGGCCCGGACGATATCCAGCGCGTCGGCACCATCGGCATCATTCAAAAGATGCTCAAAGTGCCCGACGGCACGCTGCGCTGTATCGTAGCGGGGCAGCAGGTTTTCCGTATCGATGACTTCGAGCAGACCGAGCCCTACATGGTCGCTTCCTATACGGAATTACCGGATATCACGATCGACAACGAAGAGCTGCTCGCGATGCAGCGCAATCTCGGCGGGCTCTTTCAAAAGCTCCTCTCCTATCTTCCGCAAGCACCGCGCGAGATGGAGATGGAAGTCCAGAACATCAACGATCCCAACGTCCTGACGTACTTCGTCGCGTCGACGATGCGTCTAGAGACGGCCGATCGCCAAGCGCTCCTCGAAGAGCGTAATACCGGCAAGCGCATGCGCAAGCTCACGATGTTGCTCACCAAAGAGCTTGAGGTCGTCGAACTCGGCCATAAGATTCAGGGCGATATCCAACGCGAGATGGAGAAAAATCAGCGCGAGTTCTACCTGCGTCAGCAACTGCGCGCGATTCAGGAAGAGCTGGGCGAGATCGATCCGCAGCAGGCCGAGACCAACGAACTGCGCGAGAAAATCGACGAAGCCAAGATGCCGGAGGACGCCAAGAAGGCGGCCGACCGCGAGTTGGAGCGTCTCTCCAAAGTTCCGCAAGCGAGCCCCGAGTACTCGGTAATTCGCACCTATTTAGATTGGCTCGTGCAATTACCGTGGGATAAGGATACGACCGACCACATCGAGATTAAGAAAGCGCGCGAGATCCTCGACGAAGATCACTACGATCTGGAGAAGATCAAAGACCGGATTATCGAGTACCTCGCCGTTGGAAAGCTGAAGAAGAAGCTCAGCGGCCCGATCCTGTGCTTCGTCGGTCCGCCCGGCGTAGGCAAAACTTCGCTCGGGCAATCGATCGCGCGTGCGATGGGTCGCAAGTTCGTTCGCCTTTCGGTCGGCGGCGTGCGCGACGAAGCCGAGATCCGCGGGCATCGCCGCACGTACATCGGCGCGATGCCGGGCACGATCATCCGCGCGATGCGCGATGCCGGGACGAAGAATCCGGTCATGATGATCGACGAAATCGATAAGGTCGGCGCGGATTATCGCGGCGATCCGCAGTCGGCATTGCTCGAAGTGCTCGATCCGGAGCAGAACTCGACGTTCCGCGACCACTACATCGATCTTCCGTTCGATCTCTCGCAAGTGCTGTTCGTCTGCACCGCGAATTCGCTCGACACGATTTCGCCGGCGCTGCGCGACCGTATGGAGATCATCCAGCTCTCGGGCTATACCGAACTCGAAAAGCTGCAGATCGCCAAGCGTTACCTCGTCAAGAAGCAGCGCACGGCCAACGGCCTCAAGGAGACGCAGGTCCAGATCAACGACGCGGCTTTGCGGGCGGTCATCACCGACTACACGCGGGAAGCCGGCGTGCGTAATTTGGAACGCGAGATCGGCACGGTCTTTCGCAAGATCGCGCGCAAGATCGCGGAGGCGCCGCGCTTCAAGGCGCGCGTTAAACCCGAGAGCTTGCTCGAGTACTTGAGCCGTCCGCGGTTCTACAACGAAGTCAAGAAGCGCGTCGCATCGGTCGGCGTGGCGACGGGCCTGGCCTGGACGCCCGTCGGCGGCGACATTCTCTTCATCGAAACGCAATCGATGCCGGGAACCGGCAAGCTGGTGCTCACGGGGCAACTCGGCGACGTGATGAAGGAGAGCGCGCAAGCGGCGGTCTCGTTCTTGCGCTCGCGTACGGCCGAACTCGGGATTCCGGAGGACTTCTTCGCGAAGCACGATCTGCACATTCACGTGCCGGCCGGTGCGACGCCGAAGGATGGCCCCTCGGCGGGTATCTCGATGGCGACGTCGATTACCTCGATGCTGACCGGCCTCAAAGTCGATCCGAATCTGGCGATGACCGGCGAGATCACGCTCACCGGCCAAGTGCTCCCGATCGGCGGCCTGAAAGAGAAAGTGCTCGGCGCGAAACGCGCGGGCATCAGCAAGATTCTCTTTCCGAAGCGCAACGAGATGGATCTCGACGACATTCCCAAGGAAGTGCGCGACACGATGACGTTCGTGCCGGTTGAGGAGCTCTCGGAAGTCTTGCACCAAGCGCTTGGAAAACGCATCATCACGCCCGTTCCGCTCGGGGCGGAAGCGCCGAAGCGGGCGAGCAACGTGGTGCCGATGCGTCAACGTAACGGGGCGGCGAAACGCCCGCGTACGGCGGCCGAGCGCAAGCGCGCCACGACGAGAAAGCGCTAGGCCTGGATTCTCGCGGGCTCGCCGCGGGAGTACGAAATCAACGCGACCACGATCATGACGCCCGCGACGCCTGCAAAGTAGGATGTCGCGGGCGCAAACGTATGTGCGAGCGGCCCGAGCCGAGCGGCGCGGGCAAAATACACGGCGCCCGCGGTCGCAACGCCGAGTAATTGCCCGGTGGTGCGCGCGGTGGCGAGCGTTCCCGCCGCGATGCCACGGCGGTTTGCCGGTGCGGCGCCCATGATCGCGCTGTTATTCGGCTGCGTGAAGACGGCCGTGCCGCACCCCGTCACGCTGAGCGCCACGACGATTTGCCACACGGCGGGGTGCCCGGGTAACAGTGCTAACATCACCGACCCGGCCGTAACCAGCAACGCGCCGAAGGTTGAAACGTAGCGCGCCGGGATGCGGTCCGAGAGCGATCCGGCGATCGGCGCTAGGACGATGTTCAGGACGGTAAGGGGAATGAGCATCAAGCCGGCTTTGAGGGGCGATGCGCCCAGTGCCAATTGCGCTGCGAGCGGAACGATAAAAATAACGCCGGACTGCGCGGTAAAATAGACGAATGCGGCGATCGTCGATAGTGAGAAGAGCGGATTGCGGAAGAGTTCCAAATCGAGGGTCGGGCTTTTAACGCGTCGTTCGATCGCGATGAATGCGATGAGGCTTACCGCTGCAACCCCGAACGTGACGAGCGTGGGCAGCGACGTCCATCCCCACATATCGCCGCGCGAAATTGCAAGCGACGCGCTCAAGAGGCCCACCACCGAGCACAATGCGCCGAGCGGATCGAAACCCTGCGGGTGCGGTCGCGGCGACGGTAGGATGAGCACCGCGAGAGCGAGCGCCACGATCGTAATCGGAACGTTGATCGAAAAAATCCACCGCCAATCGCCGTAGGTGGTAATGGCGCCGCCCAAGATGGGCCCGGTGGAGAGTCCGACTGCAACTGCCGCGCCGTTCAAACCGATCGCGCGCCCACGATCGCGCCCGGGAAACGTGTCGACGATGAGGGCTTGCGTGCATGAAACCAGCATCGCCGACCCCAAGCCTTGCAGGATGCGGAACGCGATCAGCGCTTCGAGCGTCGGTGCGAGCGCGCATGCGAGCGAGCCGGCGCCGAAGATGCCGAATCCGACGAGATAGATGCGCTTCTGCCCGAACATATCGCCGAGGCGTCCGAAGAGCACCAGGGTGGAGGCGGTGACGAGCAGATACGCGAGGATGATCCATTCCGCTTCATCGACGCTATGCCCGAAGGCGTGCGCGATCGAGGGCATCGACACGTTGGCGATCGAGCCGTCGAGGGGGCCCATAAACGTGCCGAGCATCACCGTGCCCAGGATGAACCAACGGTGCGCGGGGTGAGAACGAACGGCCGCTCTCACGCGGTCTGGTGCACGAGTTCGTTGGCCAAAGCCACGGCGGATGAAGGCGTTGCGGCGAAACCGTCCGCGCCGATACGCTGCCAGAGCGTCGGATCTAATGCGAAGGCACGCCCACCCACGAGCACCAGCGGCGCGACCGGACGGTCGAGGAGCGCGGCGATGAAGTTGCGGATCGGTATGATATCGCGAGCGAGCGTCGCAGAGAGCGCGAGCACGTCGACGGAGACGCGGTCGACGTAATCTAGTAGATCCTCCGGTGGAATATTTCCGCCTAAGTAGGTGGCGTGCCAGCCGCCGAGCGCGAACGTGTCCGCCAGCATACGCGCCCCGACTTCGTGCGCGGAGCTTCCGAGCGAAGCGCTCACGACCGCGAACTCACGGAACGGGCGAACGGCTTGTAATTCGGCGATATGTGCCATAAAACGTTCGATCGCCGCAGTAACGGCGTGCTCCTCCGAGATGCCGATCGCGTTGTGCTCCCAAAGCCGCCCCGTCTCGTGCAGCAGCGGTGTGATGATCTCGCCGTAGAGTTCGGCTTGGCTCGTGCCCTTCGCAACGCAGCAGAGCAACTCGCGCGAGGCGCGTTGTTCGTCGCCCTCCAACAAGAGGTTGAGGATGCGCTCCGCAACGGCCCCGCGCGGGGAGGTTGCGTCGATCGCGCACGCTGGGCCGGATTCGGAATGTTGTGCGATGGCCGCGCGGGCCGCTTCCAAAATAGATCGCGCGCGAACGGCATTGGTGAGCGGCAACAACGTGCCGAGCGAATCGAGCATGCTCTGCAAGGCGGCGTCGACGCTCGCCGGCGAATCGCGGTGGGCAACGAGCGATTGCGCCCACTGGGCCAGATCGACGAAGAGCGCGGGTGCCGATAGCTCGACCGCGTCGCGAAGGCCCGCAACAAATTCATCGCCTAATTGAAATGGCAGCGCTGCCAAGGGATCGCGCGGCCGCAGGGACGACGTCAGCACATCCCCTACAACACAGCGCAGCCCGGAGTTGATGCAGCTTGAAGGGACGAAATGCTCGCTTCGGAAGTGTTAGGCATCGTGAAAAAGACGCTGCTGCTCCTGCCGGGCCCCGTGCCCGTTGCTCAACCCGTTCTCGAAGCCATGGCATGGCCGATGATCAATCATCGCGGCCCCGAATTTACGGAGCTGCAAGGCCGCCTCGAACGCGATATGCGCCCGATTTTCGGCACGGAAGGCGATGTCGTCTTCCTGGGCTGCTCCGGGACCGGCGGCCTCGAGGCTGCGGTAGCGAGCACGTTTTCGCCCGGGGACCATCTGCTCTCTTGCCCGGTCGGCGTGTTCGGAAAGCGCTTGGCGACGATCGCCACGTCGTTCGGCTGCACGGTCGAGATGCTGGAGACGCCGCTCGGATCGTCCCTCGATCCACAGGCGTTGGCGACACGGCTCCAGGCCGACACCGAACGACGGATCGCCGGCGTGTTGTTCACGCACAACGAAACCTCGACCGGCGTGCAAAACGATATGTCTGCCTACGTTCCCGCGCTCAAGGAGCACGGCGCGATTTCGATTGTCGATTCGGTCAGCGGTTTGGGCGCTTCGCATTTTGCGATGGATAGCTGGGGCTACGACGTCGTCGTGACCGCGTCGCAGAAGGCTTTGGCCGTTCCGCCGGGCGTCGCGATGGTGGCGGTGAGCGAACGCGGCTGGAGCGCGATGGAACGCGCTCGCGGTGCGCGCTTCTATTTCGATTTGCTCAAAGCGCGAGAGTTCGCGCGTAACGGGCAAACGCCGTGGACGCCGCCGATCTCGGTATTTTACGCGCTCGCGGTCTCGCTATCGCGGTATCATAGCGCCGGGATGGAATCGCAGTTCGCGCGGCATGCCGGTTACGCCCAGGCCATCCGCGCCGCATTTGAAACGCTTGGATTTACGATTTTCTCCGCGCCCGATGCGCACTCGGTTACGGTCGTTGCGGCAACCCCGCCGGCGGGCGTGCAGGCCGGCGCCTTTCTCACGCGTTTGCGCGAAGAGTACGGCGTTGTTTTATCGGGCGGTCAAGGCGAACTGGCGGGAAAAATCGTACGCATGGGCACGATGGGCGACGTAAGCACCGGCGATATTCTGGGCGCCATCGGCTCGATCGAATGCGCGCTCGCCGATATCGGCGCGCCGGTCGAACTCGGCAGCGGCGTAGCAGCAGCCTCGAGCGAATTGCGTCAGGCCGTCGTCGTGACGGCTTAGCAATGCCGCGGCACAAGCTTCTCATAATCTTCATATGAGGAGCATAGACTAGCGACGAATGATAGTGCTTGTACAAACCGTTATCGCATTCGCCGTCGGCGGCTTCGCGGCGTGAGTATCGTAAACACCGCGTCGAAGCGGCAAACGCCGCGCCTCAATTATCGCACGGCGATCGGTCTCGGCCTCATCCACGTAGGCGCACTAGCCGCGGTCTTTCCGGTCTTCTTTAGTTGGTCGGGCGTCGCCGTGGCCGTCGTTTTAGCGTGGGTGACCGGTGGCCTTGGGATCACCCTCGGCTATCATCGCTTGCTCACCCATCGCAGTTTCCACGCACCGAAGCCGGTCGAGTACGCTCTGGCCGTCTGCGGGGTTCTTGCGTTGCAGGGCAGCCCGATCGATTGGGTCGCGACCCATCGCAAGCACCACGCCTTCTCCGATCGCGACGGTGACCCGCACAACTCCGCGTTAGGGATGGCGTGGGCGCACATCGGCTGGCTCGTCCTCGCCAACAAGGACCGGGTCAAGGACGGCGAGTTCAAGCGATGGGCCGACGATCTGCAGCGCGTTCCGTTCTATCGCTTTTTAGACCGCTATATGCTGGCGATTCAGGTGCTCTTCGGGCTCGCATTGTTCGCCGTAGGCGGCTGGTCGTGGGTTGTCTGGGGCGTGTTCGTCCGCTTGGTTCTCGTCTATCACGTGACATGGTTGGTAAACAGCGCCGCGCACGGGAGCGGCTATCAGAGTTACGCTTCGGGCGATCGTTCGAGAAATTGCTGGTGGGTTGCATTGGTCGCGTTCGGCGAGGGCTGGCACAATAACCACCATGCCTTTCCGTCATCGGCGCGCCATGGGCTGGCGTGGTTCGAGTTCGATCTCACGTGGCTCACGATCCGCATCATGCGCTTCTTGCGTATCGCACACAACGTCAAAATCCCGACCCCGGAGATGCTCGACCGCCTCCGGTTGAACGGGGCTTCCGCGATGAAGGTCGGTCGTTCGTTGACGGGACCGTCCTAACGAGTCCGGCGCGAGGACGCCGTCTAGCTCGTCCAGAGATGCAGCGCGGCATATGCGCGCCACGGGCGCCATGCTTGTGCGCGCTCGAGCAATTCGGCCGGTGTAGGGCGGCGGCCATAGTCGCCTTCTAGCGCGCGCATGAGGCCGATATCGGCGGCCGGGAATGCGTCCGGTTCGCGCAGTTGGCGCATGGCGATATACTGCGCGGTCCACTCGCCGATCCCCGGCAACGCGCGCAAACGCGAGACGGCGTCCGCAAGGCTGGGCCCGGCCGCAAAGAGCCGCGGATTTGCGACGGCCGCCGCAGCGAGCGACGAGAGCGCAGCGACGCGCGAGCGCGGCATGCCCAATGCCGAGAGGCCGGTATGGGCAAGATCCACCGGTTGCGGAAAGACGTGCGTTAATCCGCCGGTCCCGCCCGCTCGAACCGGCGTTCCGAACAGCGTAACGAGTCGACCGGCAAGTTTGCGCGCCGCGACAACGGTAATCTGCTGGCCGAGGATTGCGCGAATCGCGAGTTCGAACCCGTCCCATGCGCCCGGTACGCGCAGTCCCGGATGGGCGGCGACCAAGGGCGCCAGCCGAGGATCTTCGCTCAGATGCCGATCGATCGCGATCGGATCCGCGGCAACGTCGAAGATGCGAGCGACGCGCTCGAGAATCGCCGGTACCGCGCGCGCCTGCGGAAAGCGAATCGTAACCTGAAGAGCGTTACGCGCGCCTAGCCGGACCGCTATTTCCCCATGCGCGCCGTCGTGTTCGATGCTGCGAGCGTAGGTGTTGCTTTGAACCAGTTCGACCCCCGGAATCGCGCGCAGCGCCAGAAATCCAAGAATCGCATCCCAGTCATACGGTGGCCGATACGGCAACCGCCGCACCTTATGCGTGGTGACGCCGGAAGTACGGGAGGACAAAGGGTTTAGCGAACCACGGTATCGTCGTAAGGATCGCCCTATCGATGCCGGCATTCGGTTCGGTGAGGTAGCCGACCAGGTGAGAACGGTGCAAATCGATGCGAATGTCGGGTGAGAGCGGAAAATAGAGCGCGACGAAAAGTACGAACCACATGAGGACGGCACCCTTGAGCACGCCGACCGCGCCTCCGGCAATCGCGTTGCCGATGCCGAGAATCGGGAGTTTCGCGAAGCGATTGAGCACCCACGACGCCGCAATGATGACCGCGTAGGTCGCGATGCCGGTTAGGAACATACCGACGACGTGCGAGGAACCCGGCCCGAGTTTGAGATACTGCTCCAACGGCGCATCCAGGCCGCCGGTATAGTACCACGGCGTGATCAGCGCCGCGACCACCGCAATCGCTCCGGCCAGTTCCGAGACGAATCCGCGCGAAAAACCTTTGAACGCGGAGATGACGATAACGGCGCCGATGATGATATCGGGCCATGCGATGCCAAGAATCATTCGCGGATAGCCGCTCCGAGCTCGTCGCGCAGAGCGGCCAGCGCACGGGCGACTGCGGTATCGGCCTCTTCGTCCGTAATGGTGGCATCGGTGCGTTGCAGCGTCACGCGTACGGCGAGGCTCTTCTTGTCCGGTGCGATTTGCGTGCCGCGATACTCGTCGAATACGCGCACGCTCGTCGCAAGGGCGCCGATCGCCCGCGCGATCGTTGCTTCGACGCGAACGGCAGCGGTCGCCGGGTCGAGCACGAGCGCTAAATCGCGATACGTCGAGGGGAACTTCGAGGGGACCCGATACCCCGGCGCGACGTAATCGGGCAATCGGTCCAGATAGATGTTGCAGAAATAGAGCGGCAGACGCGATGCGTACGCGCGTTCCAAGCGCGGATCGATGCGCCCGATGGTCGCAACCTCGCTGCCGTCGATCAGAAAAACCCCGGTCTTGCCGGGGTGCAGGCCGTTACGCACGTCGCGGGTGATTTCCGGAACGCGCCCGGTAACGCGACGAATCAGGGCTTCGCAGTCGCCCTTAAGGCGCAGAAAATGGCTATCGCGCCACGCGGGTTCGTTCGTGAGGTCGGCGGCGAATCCGAAAGCGAGCACCGGCATTTCGCGGATGGTCCCGGCGTCATCGGCGAAGACGTGGCCGATCTCGAAGACGCGCACCGGCTGGTCCAAACGCGCGGCATAGGCGAGGAGCCCCGGGCCCAATGCGGAGCGCAGGTAACGTTGATCCTCCGAGAGCGGGTTGCGCACCTCGACGGAGCGGTGACTCGGCTCGATGCCGGCACGCCGCATCTTTTCGAACGGCGCCGGCCCGTGCAGCGAATAGGTGAGCACCTCGTGGTAACCGAGGGCCACCAAGGCATCGGCTACGCGCTCTTCCAGATCGAATTCCGTGCTGGGGATCTCGTGCGCGGGGATCGACGGAACGATGGGCTCGATATTTTCGTAGCCCTCCATCCGCGCGACCTCTTCCACCAAATCGGCAGCGATGGTGATATCGCGGCGCCAAGCCGGCGGAACGACGTGCAGCGCCTCGCCTTCGATACGGACGCTGCATCCGAGCGCGGCTAAATGCGAGGCGATGCGATCGGCGTCGAGCCGAAGGCCTAAGATGCGTTCGACGTCGCGCGGCGCCAGCGTTATCGACGGGCCGGACGCGAGCGGCGTTCCGAAGGAGTGCGGCGCGCCGGCGCGGGCCCCCAGGGCGATCAACAGCTGCGCGGCGCGGGCCGCTCCAACGTCGGCAAGCGCCGGAGCGAGCGTCTTTTCATGTCGCGACGAGGCCTCGCTGCGAAAGCCCAGCTGCATGCTCGTCCGCCGGATACGCACGCCCGCGAAGTTGGCGCTTTCGAGAACGATGGCGTTCGTCTGCGCTCGAACTTCGCTGGATTTGCCGCCCATCAATCCCGCCAGTCCCAGCGGACCCTTGGCATCGGCGATCACCAAGGCTTGCGGCGTGAGTTCGTGTTCGGCATCGTCGAGCGTCACGAGTTTTTCACCGGCTCGCGCATCGCGCACGAACAGGTGCAGATCGGCAACTTCGCCGGCATCATAGAAGTGCAGCGGTTGCGCGGTCTCGAGCATCACGTAATTCGAAACGTCGACCACGTTGTTGATCGGGCGCTGTCCTGCAAGCGCTAGCCGAATGCGCATCCACGCAGGAGCGGGAGCAATGGTCACGCCGGTAAACGCTTGCGCAACGAAACGCTCGCAGTCCGGCGTTTCGATCGTCACGCGCGGCGCCGGTAATTGGTCGCCCGTTTGTCCGGGGTTTTCAAATGAGGGCAGGCGCAGGGGCACGCCGTACGATGCCGCGAGTTCGCGTGCGAGCCCGATCATCGACATCGCATCGACTCGGTTGCTGGTGACTTCGACTTCGAGCACGTCGTCGGCCAAGCCGAACAGCGCGACGACATCGGCACCGATCGGCGCGCTTGGATCCAATTGCATGATGCCGTCTTCGAACCACTCCGCCGGTAGCCCGAGCTCGTCCGCCGAGCAGAGCATGCCTTGCGAATCGATACCCCGCATCTTGCGCGGCTCGATCTTCATGTGCGGCAACTGCGCGCCGATCGTGGCGACCGGAATCACTTGCCCGGCCGCGACGTTCGTCGCGGCGGTCGCGATCGTCAACGGTTGCTGCGCCCCGGCGTCGATCGTGCAGACCTGCAGGCGATCGGCGTTGGGATGCTTCGCGATCGCGGTAATGGTGCCGACGACGACGCCGGAGATCGCCGGCCGCGCGAAGATCTCGTCAACGGGGAAGCCGAGCATTGCCAAACGATCCGCAATCGCTTGGGCCTCGGAGGGCAGGTCGACATACTCACGTAGCCAGGTGATTGGAACGCGCATACTATCCTTATGAGAGTTGTTCGAGAAAATCGGGATCGCTATCGATGAAGCGACGGATATCGTCGATCTCGAAGCGCGTTAAGGCAAAACGTTCGACGCCGAAGCCGAAGGCCCAACCCGAGACTTCCTCCGGATCGTAGCCGACTTCGCGCAAGACGTTCGGGTGGACCATCCCGGCACCGCCGAGTTCGATCCAGCCGGACCCGCCGCACATGTTGCAAGCATCGGAGCGCCCCTTGCACTTCGGGCACGTCGTATCGACTTCGGCGCTGGGTTCGGTGAACGGAAAGAACGAGGGCCGAAAACGAACGCGCTGATCGGGGCCGAGCAATTCACGGCATAGGCCGGTGAGCATGCCCTTGAGGTGGCCGAAGTGGATGCCTTCGGCGACGAGCAGCCCTTCGATTTGATTGAACTGGAAGAGATGGCGCGCGTCGACCGCGTCGCGACGGTAGCACTTCCCTGGGGCCACGATGGCCACGGGCGGTTTGTGCGCCTGCATCGTGCGGATTTGCATGGGCGAGGTATGCGGGCGCAGCAGCAACGTATCGGTGATAAAGAACGAATCGAAGCCTTCGCGCGCGGGGTGCGTGCTCGGGATGTTCAGCGCGTCGAACGTGTAGTAATCGGGTTCGATCTCGGGCCCGGTAACGATCGCGAAGCCGTGGCGGCGAAAGTATGCGCCGGCTTGGCGGATGACGTTACGCACGGGGTGCAGCGAGCCGGCCTGCGGAGCGATTGCGGGGAAGGTAACGTCGATCTGCGTCGCGAGATCGGTTTCGAAAACGCGATTCTCGATGCGGCTCTGCGCGACCGCAAGTTCGCTCTCCATCGCTTCGACCACGTCGTTGATCTCTTTACCCGCGTTGGGCCGTTCGCTCGGCGGCAATTGCCCTATGCCGCGGCGCAGGCCGGTGACCTCGCCACTGCGGCCCAAAAAGGCGACGCGCACGCCGTCCAAGGCGGCCTCGTCGGGAGCCGCGTTGACGTCGGTGCTGAAACGGGTTCGAAGGTCGGCGAGTTTGGATGCGAGTTCACTCATGCGCGCTGATTATCGGCTCCAGAGAAAAGGCAAAGCGCCCGGTCTGTAAATCACTATACCGGGCGCTTCGTGAAACTGGCTACGGACTTCTTCGTGATTAGGATGGTGAGGCGGGATACATCCGCCGGTATGCGAGGTAGGCACTAACTGAGCCCGTTTGGGCGAAGAGTTTCCAGAAGAGTTCGGAGGGTGCCATAACAGCGCTTCTATCTCCTATCTAGCCAGGTGTCCGGCGTCGAGCCGCTCGGAATGCCGTAACTATAACATGCGACTTTGGCCGATGGTAGTCTTGACTTTTCGGCCCGATAGGGCTGCCTTGACAGCCGAAGCAAAGAGGGTTTTTCGCCCAACCAGGCAGCCCGTCACTCGGTAGCGAGGCTTGCCGCATAGAGGGCGATCGAGCCCGCTACGGCGGCGTTGAGGCTCTCCCCGGACCCGCGCATCTGAATGGCCAGCCGCCGGTCGCAGACGTCTCCCCAGGGCCCCAAGCCGCGGCGTTCGTGGCCTACCACCAAGCCCACCCGCTCGGGGAAACGCTGGTGCTGCAACGGCTCGCCGCTCGCATCCAGGCCCCACAAGAGTGCGCCGCGGGCGCGTGCGGCGGCGGAAATCTCCGGGGCCTCCGCTACGCAGAGCCGTAGCCGAAACGTGGCCCCCATCGAGCCCCGTACCACCTTGGGATGGTGAGGATCGACCCCGAACCGTCCGAAGACGGCCGCGGTCGCACCGAACGCCTCGGCCGAGCGCAGGAGCGTCCCGGCATTTCCGGGGTCGTTCAGATCGGCCAGGATCAGGACGAGGCCCGGCGTCTCGAAGAGGTCTTGCGCGGCGGCCAGCACGATCGGTGCGACCGCCACGATGCCGGTAGGCGTCTGCAGGTCGGAGATTTTCGCGGCGGTTCGCTCGTCGACCAAGAAAATCTGCGTCCCGTCGCGCTCGAGCGCGCCGATCGCGGGCGAAGCTTCGTAGCTGGCTTCGGTCGCATAAATGGATTCGACGGCGACGCCGCTGCGAAGCGCTTCGTCCAGCAACGTCGCGCCCTCGAACGCAAAGCGCTGCTGCTCGCGCCGGCCGCGCACGGTCAGGAGATCGCGCACTTCGCCGATGCGGTCTGCGTGCGCGCCCAGCCGAGACGGCATTAGCGGCCGCTGCGTCCGCGTGCGCTCCACTTGCGCGCGTACATCATCGCAAGCCCGGCCAGGATCGCCGAGAGTACGATCGCGACTTTGTCGTTGAAGTGATGCGGAACGACGAAAATGTTGAAGGCATACACGCAGACCACGAAGATCGCGAAGAAGAAGGCGAGCCAGGCAATTTCGGTGAGAATCGATGAACGTTGCACGACAAAGCGTATAGTACGAGGCGCGGGAGGGGGGTTCCGTCAAAGACCGCCCGATGCACGAACAGCTTCCGCGCCG
>VFSW01003351.1_pt1 | contig 24069 bp, 17 predicted proteins | sample 5358111 | NCBI WGS metagenome assembly VFSW01 (sample SAMN11554181, study PRJNA540505) | mine drainage metagenome | isolation source: sediment from site ElyBrook_90M | place: USA: Ely Copper Mine, Vershire, VT | collected 2017
GGCGCAAGCGCTGCCGGGCTGGCACGAGGCGGTCGCGTCGTACTACCTGGCGATGGAGGCGGTAAGCCGGGCGCTCATGCGCTCGATCGCGCGCGGACTCGGCCTCACCGAACGGCACTTCGACGAGGCTTTCGCCCGGGGAGGCCTGTCGACGCTGCGCTTCATCCGCTATCCGGTGCGCACCGATGCCGAGCGCGTCGCCGAATCGGATCCCGGCATTTGGGTGATGCACGGCGGCAAGCGCTGCCATGTTACCGGCGCTGCGCATGTCGACTCGGGATTCCTGACCCTTCTCGCCCAGGACGGCGTCGCGGGACTGCAGGCCTGCCGCCGCGACGGCGACTGGGTCGATGTGCCGCCGATCGATGGCGCGCTCGCGGTCAACTTCGGCAAGGTGCTCGAGCGCTGGTGCGGCGGACGGATCACGGCGACCCAACACCGGGTCATCGGCAGCGGCCGCGAACGGTGCTCGATCCCGTTCTTCTACGAAGCGCGCGCTGATGCCGAGATCGCGCCCCTGCCGGTCGCGGACGCGCCGCCGTTCGAACCGTTCCTATTCGGCGATTACCTGTGGGCGACGATCACTCAATTCGTCGAATTCAAGGGAATGGAGAGCCTGCGAGCGCCCCTGCGCCCGCGTGAATCCGCGGCCCAAGGCGGCTGATTTCCTCGCACGCGAACGGCGCCCGGCGCCGCTACCCCACCGGCGGCACGCGTACTTGCGGCGCGCGTGGACATGGCGCATGCGCCCGATCCGGCTCAACGTCATCGGGACCGCGCCGCTTAGGGTATAATAATTTCCTTTCGACGCCGACTTAGCACAGCGGTAGTGCAACGGTTTTGTAAACCGTAGGTCGGGGGTTCGAATCCCTCAGTCGGCAGACCCGCACATGGGTATTTGTGCCACCGCTCGCGCCGGGTAACTCGACGCGCCACATTCGAACCCCCGACATAAAAACGAGGGGTTCGACAACTCGGCCGCAGGCCGGGTTGAGCGCCGCCGGGCCCGGGCCGGCGGCGACCCGGTCAGGGGCGAGGCGCGTAGCGCCGAGTAATCCCTCAGTCGGCAGCAATTCCCGTAGTTTTTTGTCGGCATGCACCTGCAGCGACCCACTCCGCGCGAATCGCCGCCGACGTCCGACCGGTGCCGTCGGCACGCCACCCCGGCGGACCGAACACGATGCCCGCGGCCTCGCGCGGCGACCTCGCCGCCGCAAGATCGCGGAACATCGCGATCCATTCGTGAAACGCGATCCGAATCGGATTGAACGTGTGGATGTTCTTGACGATCCCGTAGCGCGGCGGTTCCGCGTCGCTTTCAGCGGCGAAAGTTCCGAACAGGCGGTCCCAAACCATCAGCACGCCCGCGTAGTTGCGGTCGAGGTAGCTCGGGTTCGAGGCGTGATGAACACGGTGATGAGACGGCGTGTTGAAGAGATATTCGTACCACGCCGGCATGCGTCCGACCGATTCGGTGTGGATCCAGAACTGGTAGAACAAGTTGAACCCCTGTTCGGCCAAGATCATCGACGGCGGAAACCCGGCGAAGGCCAGGGGAATCCAGGGAATCCAGGTGCCGACGAACAAGCTCGTCCAGGTTTGACGGAGCGCCGTCGATAAATTGTATTCCTGCGACGAGTGATGATTGACGTGCGCGAGCCACCACAAGCGGCATTCGTGGCTGGTCCGATGGAACCAGTAATAGATGAAATCATCGAGTACGAATATTGCCGCCCATGCCCACGCTGAGGACGGCGAAAGCGTCATGACCCGTCGGTCGTATGCGAACGCAAGAGCGCCGAAGACGACCCCCGCCAGCAGGAGATTCATGAGAATGTTGCCGGCGTTCATCGCGAGCGATGCGAACGTATCGCGCGCGACATACCGGGCACGCACCAGCCCGAAGCGCGAGAGCGCCCCCTCGGCCGCGATCGCCGCGACGGAGATGCCGAGAAACAGATAGGGCAGCGCCGGCCTCCAGATCATACGCGCCCAATAGTGGACGTCGAGCGGCGCCCGCGTCAACCGCCGCCGCCGCCGTGGGATTCGCGGCGAGTTGAGGTACGATGCGCGCGTGCCCAGCAGCCCGATCCAAACCCGGCGGTTCACCGCCAATCTCGCGCTCCTTGCGCTGATTGCGATCCCCGTCGCCCGCGGCGCCGTGCCGGCGCAAGCGGCGCCCGCCGCTGCGCTACCACCGCCGAGCGCCGTGCCGGCGCCGGTCTCGCTGCCCGCACCGCTCGACGCGCAGCACGTGATCGCGCTTTTGGATCAAACCATTCAGTGGTATCACGCACAGGGCGCCGAGCGCGATGTCGCGATGCAGCCGAGCGACTGGCTGATCTTGTCGGAGAATGAACGGACCGCGCGGCAAATTCTCTCGATGGCGTTTGCGATCGCGCGCGCCGACGCGCAGATGATCGCCAAGGCCGGCAATCGGACCGCGGGCGCCACCGCATCCGGCGCACCCGCTGCGGGCCTGTTCCGATTCAAGGCCAAATTGGCCGCGGACGAGAAAGCGGTCGACGATGAACTCGCGGCGGCGCGGCACGATTTGGTCCACGCCCGCGGCAAGCAGAGGGTCGATCTGCTCGCAAAGATTTCCGAGTTGCAGGGTGAACACGATTTGGCCGACGCGAGATTGGGCATCGTCGATACGATGGCCGAATTCGTTGCGACCAGCGGCGCGTTCGGCGCCGGCGCGAACGACCTGAAAATGCAAATCAACGCGATGGCCCTCGCGCTACCCGGCGCACAGGCCGACGCTCCGGGCTCCGTGCCGGCATCGGCGGCGGTCGCGCGGGAACCGGTCGCGGAGCCGGCGCTCGTGACCGGCCCGGCTTTAGTGACGGCCGACGGCGGCCTTTGGCACTTGGCGCACGACGTCATTCGCCTGGCCGCGAGGGAAAGAGGCGTCGAGGCGCAAGACCGCGCCGCGGCGGCCGCGCAGGACGCATTCATTCAAGCGCGCGCGCCGCTGATCGCGCGCGTCAAGGCGCTGGCCTCCCGCGGCGACGAACTCGCCGCGCAGGCAGACAACTCCGACGCCCGGACATTGAGCGCAATGCGCGCCGAGCTCGATGCGCTCGCGGCGAAATTCAAGCAAATGTCCGGCATCTTGATCCCGTTCGGCAAGGTCAACGTGCTGTTCATACAGTACCGCGCCAACTTGCACAGCTGGCACGATGCCGCGAACCGCCAATATCGGGACGCACTCACCGCGCTCGGCGTTCGCCTCGGGATCCTGCTGTTGGTGCTCGCGCTCGTATTCACCGCCGCGGAGTTCTGGAAGCGCGCGGTGTTCAGATTCTCGCACGACACCCGCCGCCGCCATCAGCTTTTGTTGTTCCGCAATATCGCACTCTGGTCGCTGGTCGTACTGATCATCGGCATCGCGTTCGCGAGTGAACTTGGCTCCATCGCGACGCTTGCCGGGCTGATCACCGCGGGCGTCGCGGTCGCGATGCAAAGCGTGCTCGTCTCGATCGTCGGCTATTTCTTCTTGATCGGCAAATACGGGATCCGCGTCGGCGACCGCGTGCAAATCGGCGATGTCACCGGCGAAGTCATCGAAATAGGGCTGGTGAGAATGCATCTGATGGAACTCGGCGGGCAAGGCAGGGCCGGCCCGACCGGGAGGGTTGTCGCATTCGCCAATTCGATCGTATTCCAGGTGTCGAGCGGCCTGTTCAAGCACATTCCTGGCGTCGACATCGCATGGCACGAAATCAAGCTGACGCTGCCGGCCGATGTCGATCCCGTCGCCGGCAAGCAACGGCTGCTCGCCGCCGTGAACGACGCGCTGCAGGATTTCCGCGTGGAGATCAATCGGCAAGCGGCCGAAATTCAGGAAGCGACCGCCTCGAAATCCGGCGGCGGCGCCGAACCCGTGGTTCAACTACAGTTCGGGCCGGCGGCCGTCGAAGCGCTGGTGCGCTACCCGGTGCATTTGCCGCATGCCGCCGAGATCGACGAGCGCGTATCGAAAGAATTGATCCGTGCGATCGCGGGATTGGCCGGAGGCCTCAAAGCCCCAGATCCGCCAGGCCCGGATGACTCAGCGGGCGCGGCCCCGCCGGCCAGCGGAATTTCCGCTGCCCCTCCGTGATCGGCAAGTCGTTGATGCTCGCGATGCGTCTTTGCATGAAACCATGCTCATCGAATTCCCAATTTTCGTTGCCGTAGGAGCGGAACCAATTGCCGGCATCGTCGTGCCATTCGTACGCGAAACGCACCGCTATGCGATTGTCGCGATACGTCCAGAGGTCCTTGATGAGCCTGTAATCGAGTTCCTTGCTCCATTTGCGGATCAAAAACGCGACGATCGCCGCGCGCCCCGACAAGAACTCGCTGCGGTTGCGCCACTCGCTGTTCATGGAGTAGGCGCGCGCTACGCGCTCGGCATCGCGCGTATTCCACGCATCCTCGGCCATGCGCACTTTTTGCACCGCCGTTTCCGCGCTGAACGGCGGCAACGGCGGGCGCGGCGCCTCCCCATCACTCATGCTTGCCCATCCGCTTCGTTGATTTCGTCCAGCCTATCACTGCCGTATACGAACGCCCAGTTCCCCGCCACGCTGAGCGTGAACAAGAGCAGCGATGCCGGCAGCGTATCGAGCACCTTGTGCCATCCCAACCAGTCTGTCGGCGCATCGAGCCAGCGCGCGAGTTCCGCCAAGCGGCCGGCGTCGGTGTCCATCACGCCGCCCCACGCGAGCAGCGCGCGCAATCCGCCGGCGATGCCGATATGCGTCCATTCGCCGGCGCGCAGCCAGCGATACAACTGCGCCGCGATCAAACAGAGGAATGCGCCGAGACAGCCGTATGCGACGATGCCGCCGGCGACTCGCACCAGGATTGCGCTTTGTTTCACGACGCGGGACATGCTACTACCTGCAGTCTGAGGATCCGCCCGCTTTGCTCCTCCAGGTCCGCGGGGTTCAAGTTCCCGTCCGCAGCCTTCAGGTCCACGTCGATCCAATATACGTCACCGGTGCGCTTGCGGTTGGCAATCACGGGGCGGAGCCCCAGCGACCGCGCCAGCTTGACTCGCGCTTCGGCGCGCTTCGGTTCGCTGAACAGTCCCAACGACAGAACCGGCAGGTCATTCGGCCCAGGCATGTCGAGCGCATCCTGGATGCCGCCGGCCTTCAGGCTCGCGCGCACTTGCACCGTGGCGGCCGCTGTGGGCGGCATCGGCAAATAGACCCATTCGCCCGCCCAGACGTCGCCCTCGGCGACGCGTTGCCGCGGCTGATAGCCGCCGCCGCGCAAGGTCGCGGCCGCGCGAGCCGCCTCGGCAACATCGAGGAAGGGGCCTATGCTCAAGCAGCGCGTCGATTCTACCGGCGCGGCGGCCGAAGCCTCAGAGTCTTGCGGCGGCGACTGCGCGCCGGTCGCCACGAGCGCGGCGCTTGCACTTGCGGCGGAAGCCGCGCTCGGCGGCGCTTCGGCGACGAGCGTCAAGGTCGGTGCCGCGACATGCGCGAGCCGCGGCGCGCCCGGCGACGCGATGCCGTGCGTCCACAGAAAGTAGCCGACGTTCGCCAGGACCAAGAGCAGAAGCACGCCCTTGAGATACGTCATACCGAGTCACCCGCCGGTCGCAAGCTGACGTCGCCGGCGACGAATCGGCGCACGCTGCCGCCGATCTCGAGCTTCAGTGCGCCATCGTCATCGATGCCCCGCGCCGTCCCGACGAGGCGTTGTTCGCCGATCGAAACCGCGGCGGCGCGCCCGCGCAAAACATCCAGGTCCGTCCACGCCGGGTGGAACGGGGCAAATCCCTCGCTCTCGAACTTGCTCAGCATGACCAATAATTCGTCGAGAACCGCGCCCGCGATTGCGTTGCGCGAGGGCGCCGCCGCACAAGCATCGGCGACCGCGCCGGCCTTGACGCCGCTCGCCTCGATCGCCGCGCGGGCGGCGGCGGACAAGACGACATTGATTCCGATGCCGATGACGACGAACACGGGTCCGTCGGCCTCCGCGCGCAGGTCGATCAGGATCCCGCCGACTTTGCGGTCATCGAACCAGATGTCGTTAGGCCATTTCAGCCCGATTCCGCGCGCTCCGGCGCGCGCCAACCCACGCGACACGGCGACGCCGACGGCGAGGCTCAATGCCGGCAGCGCGCGCGGCGCGTCCTGAAACGACCGGCTCGCCGACATCGCGAGACCCGCGCCGAACGGGGCAATCCAGCTCCGCCCGCGGCGGCCGCGCCCGGCATGCTGCATCTCAGCAAGACAGACGTCCGCGCCGTCCTGCGGCGGCGGCTCGCGCTCGAGCAGCCGTGCATTCGTCGAGTCGACATCGAACAAGACATCCAGCGTCCTCAACATGCGCTGGCGTGATTCGCCGATTTCGGCGCGGATGCGCGCCCCATCAAGCAGTTCGACCGGCGCCGGCAGGCAATACCCGCGGCGCGCGTGCGCCTCGACTTCGATGCCGTCCGCGCGCAGCCGTTGGATCGCCTTCCATACGGCCGCCCGCGACATGCCGAGGTCCTCGGCAAGCCGTTCACCCGAGTGGATCCGGCCGTCGGCGAGAAACGCGACCAGCGCGCGCTTGATCACGCCTCCCGCGGACGAAACAGCCATAAACGCCTGACGCGATGTTCGTTGCCCGCGCGCATGCGCGCGATGTTGCTGCGATGGGTGTAGACGATGAACGCGGCGAGTACGGCGCAAAACCCGAACAACGGCCAATTGCCGGGCGCGAATACAAGAGCCGCGAGCGCGAGCGCGACGACGGCAAGCATCGTCGCAAGCCCGACGTAGCCCGTTACCATGACGACGACCAGCCAGCTGGCCAGCAGGGGCAAAACGAGGCGAAAATCGAGCGCCGCTACGACACCTATGACCGTCGCCGCGCCTTTGCCGCCGCGAAACCCGAACCACACCGGATAAACGTGGCCGACGATCACGGCGAGGCCGCAAGCGAGCGTCAACCATTCGCGCGAAACCGCCGAATCTAAGCCGATGCCGGGGAACGCTGCCTGCGGCAGCCAGGCGATCGCGAGCACGCCCTTGCCGATATCGATGATGAACACCAGCAGGCCGAAGATCTTGCCCTGCGTGCGCAAGGCATTGGTCGCGCCCGCATTGCCGCTCCCCATCGAGCGAATGTCGACGCCCCTCGAGGACCCAACGATCAGGCTGCCCAGCAGGGCGCCGATCAAATAGGCCAACAGCGTCTTGAACCCGAGTTCCAGCATCGGCCGATTATGACACCAGACGCGCGCGCCCCCTACCCGCGCTTCGGCAAATGGATTTCCGCCAACATGCAACGCACGCCGCCGCCCCCCTGCCGCTCGATCGTAGGAATCTCGACGCGCAGAATGCCGCCGTGGCGCGCCAAGGCGCTGCGCTGCGACGGCTCGAGCGCGCCCCAGGCCGTGGCCGACAACACGATCATCTTGCGCCCCTGTGCCGCCAATTCCAGGCAATTGCCTGCGAACGCACGCATTTGCCGCAGGGAAATATCGACGATCTCGTGCCCACCCGCCGCGAGCTTCGCCAACACCGCGGCACGGTTCGGCGGCGCCGCGATTGCCTCGCCGCAAACCACCGCGAAACGCTCGCCAACGGTCATGACGACGTTCGTATGATAGACGAGCCGCGCAGTCTCATCCTCGGCCTCGAAGGTCACGAGTTCGTAATCCAACCGCTGCGCAAATTCACCGAGCACCTCAAGATCCGTCCGTGGCGACAGTCCCGCGTAGGCGATATGGGCCGCACGGTCGAGCACGAGGCTGCCGGTGCCCTCGAGGTAGCGCCCCTCGGCCTCCCGATAGCTCAAGTCCACGGTGCGCGAGACGCGAAATCCGCCTGCGCACACCGCTTGCTCGATCACTTCCTCGCGGCGCTCGGGGCGCCGGTTCGGCGCACTCAAGGGATAGAGCACCACGCTGCCGTCGTGATGGAAGCTCACCCAATTGTTCGGAAAGATCGCGTCCGGCTTTTCGGGGGCCGGTGTGTCGGCTGCGACGATGACTTCGACCCCGGCAAGCCGCAACGCCTGCGCGACCGAGTCGAATTCCGTCAGCACCAAGGCCTGGGCGCGAGAGGCCGTGCTATCCGGGTCGGGCGGTCGCTGGAACGCATTGCTCGCGGCCGTTTGCGGATTGAACCCAAAACAGGCGGGCCGAACCATCAATACCGATCCCGCGCACTGTGGTTCGAAAGTGGACATGGACCCAAGCTATCACGGCCCGGTGCGCTTGTGAGCGGCCGTTGACAGCATCGGGCCCATTGATCATCGTACGAGATTGCCGCGAGCAGATCGTCGGGCCCGTCTGGCAATCTAAAGGAGGTAGGGGCCCTTGCCGGTTTCATTTGCCAAGTCGTTCGCCGCCATCGCACTGTGCTGTCTCGCGCTGCCGGCCGCCGCGGCTGTGCGGCGGTCCCGGCCGGCGAGCGCGCCCACAGCGCGCCGTTTCACGTTCGACACGGTGATTGCCCAAGCCAAGCATAGTGCGGCCGCGCCCTACACGCCGCAACAGACCCATGTACCGGCATGGATCAATCGATTGAGCCCCGCAGAATACCGCAGCATTCGCTTCGATCCGCAAGCCGACATCTGGCGCACCGCCAATTTGCCATTCCGCCTGGAACTCCTCCCCGCGGGATTCAATTTTCAGACGGAGGTTGGAATTTCGATCGTCGACGACGGGGTGGTGCGGGATCTCGCGGCGACCCCGGCGATGTTCAACTTCAGCAAATCGAACCCGCCTCCTCCGACCGCGTATTTGCCGCTGTCGGGATTTCGGATGCTGAGCCATCTGAATTCGCGGCGCGTGTGGGATGAGTTTCTCATCTACCAGGGCGCGAGCTATTTCCGCGCGGTCGCGCGACAACTGGTCTACGGTTTGTCGGCGCGGGGCCTTGCGATCAACACGGCGGAACCCGCGGGCGAGGAATTTCCCGCATTTACGCACTTCTGGATCGAACGACCGCTCAAGCAGGCGACCGAAGCGGTCATCTATGCGCTGCTCGACAGCCGATCGACGACGGGCGCGTATCGCTTCACGGTGAAGCCCGGCGCCGAAACGACGATGGACGTCGACCTGACGCTGTTTCCGCGCACGGCGCTGCGCAGCTACGGGATCGCGCCGCTCACCTCGATGTTCTTGTTCGACGAAACCAACCGCGGGCGTCTGGACGATTACCGGCCCGAGGTCCATGACTCCGACGGATTGCAGATCACGAGCAGGGACGGCGAGCACATCTGGCGCCCGCTCGCGAACCCCGCGAATTTGCAAATATCGACGTTCACGACCGAGGCACCGCTCGGTTTCGGCTTGATACAGCGCTCGCGGCGGCAACGCGATTTCGAAGATCTGAACGCCCAATACGAAAAGCGGCCGAGTGCGTGGGTCCAGCCGCGCGGCAATTTCGGTCCCGGCACCGTGGAACTCGTGGAAATCCCGTCGGGCAGGGAAACGAATGACAATATCGTCGCGTTTTTCCGGCCCGCGCGTCCATTGCCGGCCGGCGCCGCGGCTCATTACGCATATCGCGTCAGTTGGCTCGCGCAACCGAAGTTGCCGAAGGGCTTGGGGGAAGTCGTCGCGACCCGCTCCGGCGCGAGTCTCGACGGCAAGCGACGCGTGTTCCAGGTCGATTTCGTAGGCGCAGGCGACGATGTCGAAGGCCTGCGGGTCGCGCTATCCGCATCCGCGGGTAAACTATCGCACGTCATGCTGTTGTCGAATCCGGCGATCCACGGAATGCGCGCGAGTTTCGAACTCGATCCCAAGAATGCTGATCTGAGCGAATTGCGGCTACAAGTCACGAGCAACGGCAGTCCGGTGACCGAGACCTGGCTTTACCGCTGGACGGCGCGGTGAAATCCGCGCTCGCACTAGCAGCCCAGGCCTCGCCGGGGGGCATGCCGGCCGAATCGCCGGTCGACATGCCCGAACAGGATCTGCACCGCAGGCCGCCGCGCGAGCATGCGGCGAAGATGACGGCCGCGGTCCTGTTCGCACGGATCATCCTCGCGTGTGTCGCACTCGGCGTCAGCGCGTACGGCATCTATCAGATGCTGCAGGTCGTGCGCTTCGCGAGCATGACTCTGCTGCAGGGCCTGATGATCTTTTTCTTCGCGATATCCTTGGCCTGGATCGCATTTGCGGCGGGCTCCGCGCTCGCCGGCGCTTCCAAGCGCCGCGACGCTCCGCCGCAGAAATTGCGCTCCGGTGGCGCCGCGACGATCACGGCGCTGGTCATGCCGATCTATAACGAAGAACCGCTGCGAACGATGACCTCCCTCCAGGCGATGGCCGAAGAGTTGACGCGGATCGGCGCCAATCGCAGCTTCGAGATCGTCATCCTCTCGGATTCCACCGATGCCGATGCCTGGATCCGCGAATCCCTGGCCGTCGACCGGCTGCGCGCCACGCTCGCCGGCGTCATGTCCGTTTGGTACCGTCGCCGCTGGCAGAACGTCGCGCGTAAATCCGGCAATATCGAAGACTTCGTCAAGCGCTGGGGCGGCCGCTACGGCTACATGATCGTTCTCGATGCCGACAGCCTGCTCGACGCGGCGACACTCCAGGGGCTGCGCGTAGCGATGGATGCGGATGCCGCGCTCGGCATCCTGCAGACGGCTCCGGTGCTGATCGGGGCGCGCACATTCTTCGGCCGGCTGCAGCAATTCGCGGGGCGCGTATACGGGCCCGTGGTCACGCGCGGCCTCGCCGCCTGGTCCGGCGACAGCGGCAACTATTGGGGCCACAACGCGATCATTCGCGTCGCGGCGTTCGCACAAAGCTGCGGACTTCCGCAGCTCTCCGGGCGCGAACCGTTCGGCGGCTTCGTGCTCTCGCATGACTTCGTCGAGGCGGCGCTGATGCGGCGCCGGGGCTGGAAAGTGCGCATGACGACCGAACTCGGCGGATCCTGGGAAGAATCCCCGCCTTCGCTGATCGACCTCGCCATCCGCGATCGGCGCTGGGCCCAAGGCAACCTTCAGCACGTCAAGGTGATCGACGCGACCGGTCTGCGCTTTACGAGCCGCGTGCACCTCGGCATCGGCATCATGAGTTATTTGTCGTCGCCGCTGTGGCTCATTTTGCTGACCATAGGCTTCGCTCTCGCGCTGCAGTCACATTTGATCCGCCCTGAGTATTTCACCCAGGACTTCCAGCTCTTTCCCACCTGGCCGCGATTCAACGCACAATTGATGGTGAATCTTTTCTGGTTCAGCATGGCTGTGCTGTTGATCCCGAAGGCGATTGGGTACGTGCGGGCGCTATTTTCGAGGCGGATCCGGCGCGGCGCCGGCGGGGTCATCGGCGTCAGCGCGAGCGTCATGCTGGAAGTGATCTTGTCGGCACTGTACGCGCCGATCCTCATGCTGATCCAGAGCCGCCACGTCATCGAGGTCGTCATGGGGCGCGACTCCGGATGGAAGGCGCAGCGGCGCGACGCGGGCGCGAGCACGTGGCGCGAGGCGTGGAACTTCCACAAAAGGCACTTTTTGCTGGGCTTGGTCACCACGATCATTGTCTGGTTCCTATCCCCGCCGATGCTCGCGTGGGTGTCGCCCGCTCTGCTCGGGCTGTTCTTGTCGGTGCCGCTGTCGCGCATCAGCGGCAGCGAATCCGTCGGCTGCTGGCTCGCGCGCGTCGCCTTGCTGCGCACGCCCGAAGAGGCCGAGCCGCCGCGAATCATAGTGCGCCGGCAAGAGCTTCAGAACAGCGCGGCCGCGCTGCCCCGCGACGGACTGTGGCACCTCGCGCGCAACCGCGAAGCGCGCTGGGCTCACATCAACGGCAACCTGCCCCGGCCCGCCGAACCGCGCGGCGAACCGAATCCGCATGCCTTGACCGCGGAGAAGAAAATTCGCGACGCCCGCGTCCTCGAGGAAGCGCTCGCATGGCTGACGCCGCTCGAGCGGATCCAGGTCGCGGGCGACTCGAGCCTGCTCGCGCAGCTCGCGCTGCTGCCGGAAGCGCCGCGCCCAAGTTACTTCATCTAGCGCCCAGGGGAAATCATGTTGCGGCGACGCGAACTATTGAAGACGGCACTCGTGATTGCGGCCGGACAACTGCCGCGCGCGGCGCGCGCCGCAGCGGCAGCGCCGGGCGCCGGCGCGGCGCCGGCGTTCGATTTCGCGTGGCTCAAAGGAAAGGCACGGTGGTCGGCTGGCCACCCGTATGCCGCCCCGGCGGCCGCCTTGCCCGCCGCGTTGGCGAAGCTCGGCTATGACCAGTATCAATCGATCCGTTTCCGGCCGGACCACTCTCTCTGGGAGCACGACGGCCGCGACTTTCGTCTGCAGTTTTTTCACGTCGGCCGAGGATTCATGAATCCGGTGCGGCTGTACGAAGTGGCGGACGGGAGCGTGCGCGAGATTCTCTACGATCCCGCCATGTTCGACTTCGGCGAGAGCGGCCTTGATCCTGAGTCGATGCGCGGCAGGCCCGGATTTGCCGGCTTTCGAATTCAATTCGTCACCGATTGGAAGACCGACATTGCCGCGTTTCTCGGCGCGAGCTATTTCCGTGCCGTCGGCGAGGATACGCGCCAATACGGACTTTCGGCGCGCGCGCTCGCGGTCGATACGGCGGTTGCGGACCACGCCGAGGAGTTCCCGAGATTCGTGGCGTTCTGGTTCGAACGGCCGGCGAAGAACGCGGATACGCTGAGCTTGTATGCGCTGATGGATTCGCCGAGCGTGACGGGCGCGCTGCGAATGAAACTCGCACCCGGCGGTACGCAGATCATGGACATCGACGCCGCATTCTACCCGCGCAAGCCCATCGAACGGCTCGGGATCGCGCCGCTCACGAGCATGTATTTTTACGGCGAGAATGACCGGCGCGAAGCTGACGATTGGCGGCCGGAGATCCACGATTCGGACGGGCTCAGCTTGTGGACCGGGGCCGGAGAATGGATTTGGCGGCCGCTCACGAATCCGCCGCAGCTGCACGTGAATTCCTATTTCGACGAGAATCCGCGCGGGTTCGGCCTGCTGCAACGGGATCGAAATTTCGACCATTATCAGGACGACGGCGTGTACTACGACCGTCGCCCGAGTCTTTGGGTGGAGCCGCTCGCAGGTCCGGCCGGCGGATGGGGCCCGGGCGCCGTACAGCTCGTCGAGATCCCGACCGTCGACGAGACATTCGACAACATCGTCGCGTTCTGGAATCCGCAACGCAAGCCCGCGGCCGGAGACGAATTACTGTTCAGCTATCGCCTGTACTGGGGTACGAAGATGCCCTACGGTTCGCCGCTCGCGCACACGCTCGCGACGCGCACCGGCTTGGGCGGCACAATTGGCGAGAAGCGCAGCTATTATTCCTGGCACTTCGCGGTCGACTTCGCCGGCGGCGAACTCGGCGCGCTCGCGCCGGATGCCCCGGTCGAGGCGGTCATCACCACTTCGCGCGGCACGGTCGAACACGTCACCGCGCATTATGTGCCAGAATTCAGAGGCTATCGTGCGCTGTTCGACATCAAGCCGGACGAGCGCACCGATCCGATCGATCTGCGGATGTTTTTGCGGATCCGCGGGCATGCGCTGACGGAAACCTGGGCTTACCAGTGGACCCCGCCCTCGCTTCAGGAGCGCAAGCGCGCGCTGCTGCGACAGCCCATCTAAGAAATCGGACGCTCCACTCAAAGACGATTCTGCGGGAACAGCGGGAGGAAATCCCGGTCCGTGCTCAATAAATGTGTCCGCACGCCGCGATCCGCGCGCTTACCGCCGCCAGGGCCCGACGCCGCGGGGTTTGTCGGGAGGCGATTCAATGCCGTCGACCGGCAATTCCAATTGCCGTCGGGCCACGCCGGTCTGAAATTCCGCCGAGTCGTGTTCGATCCATGCGGCTGCCGCTGCGCCATACATCGGTTCGGCGATGAAGTACCCTTGCGCGAGATCGCAGCCGGCATCGCACAAATACCGCAGAGTCGCGGCATCCTCGACGCCCTCGGCAACGACGCGCAGTCCAAGGTTGTGGCCGAGCCCGATGATGGATTCCACGACGGCGCGCGATTCCGACGAACGAATCGCGGACATCACGAACGACTTGTCTACCTTGATCTCGCAAAAGGGAAGGCGTACAAGCTGCAACATCGACGAATAGCCGGTGCCGAAATCGTCGATCGACAATTGGAGGTCCTTCATGCGAAGACGCGTCAGCAAGTCGAGAGACGCGACGGGGTCCTCCATCGCGCTCGTCTCGGTGAGTTCGAGGACGAGGCTTGCCGGCCTGAGGCCGCTGTCGCGGCAGCGGTGCATGATCAAGTCGACCAAACCCAGTTTGTCACTGTTGTGCGCTTCGCGTCCGGCGCGGGTGGTACCGCCCGCGGTACCGCGCGACGAAAGATTCACGCTGATCGTCAAATCGGATTGGCCGAATCTCGGTGCGAACCAGCGGACGGCCATCTCGAGCACCTGATCCGTCAGCGCATCGATGAGTCCGCTATCCTCGATGCATGGAATGAACCGATCGGGGCGTATCGTGCCGCGCGTCGGATGTTCCCATCGCACCAAGGCTTCAAATCCCGCCACGTCCCCGGTCTTGCAATGGATCTGCGGTTGATAGGCGAGCACGAATTCTTTTCTCTCTATGGCGCGCTTCATATCGGCGACGCTCACTTCGATCTTGTCCGGCGATTCGCCGCTTGGCTGTGGCGCGCTGGCCGCGGGCTTGTCTTGCGCTGAATCGTCGAGCAGCAACGCGCGCAGCGCCTTCGCGGAAAACGGCTTCGACAGTTTGCCCGCGATCGTGAGGCCATGCTCGTCGGCGGAACGGCCCGCCGCATCGAGCACGCGTGTGCCCAACCCGCTCGTGATGATGATCTTGGCGGTGCACCGCAAAGCGGCGAGACGGACGAGAACTTCGACGCCGTCCATCTCCGGCATCACCAGATCGATCGCGACGTGCGTCGGGTCCCAGTCGGCAACTGCGCGGAAAAATTCCTGCGTGCGCGTCATTGAGCGCGCCTCGGCGCCCACGGATTCGGCGATCAATTGAAAAAGCTCACCGACCTGCGGATCGTCGTCAAGAATCAGGACTCGCGGTCTTCTCACGCTTATCTCCCCGGTCATCGTCGGGGCGCTCGCACATCGAGGCACCGGTCGCCGTGTCGAATCCTCCTCGCCGGCAGCCCCGACTAGCGCGCAGTTTAGCGGCAAGCCAAATTGTCGCGAACTTGCCGTGGAACCGCAACAATGCTAGCGAGCGGTCGCATGCACTTGCAATGCGGCAAGTCTCATATATCGGCCTTGCATGCCGAGCTCGGCCGGCCGCAGGTCATAGGCGCCGCCAGGGGGCGCCGTAACATCGAAATTCGCTGGCTTGGCTATTCGCAACGTGTTAGTTTTTGCTCATTGGGAACGCGAAAAATTAGGCGGGCAGCGATTCGCCGATGGATTTAATGCAAGATACGGGAAAGACGCTTCTCAACCGCCGGCGCCAATTCTTGACGCCGAATCAAGTCGCCGACAGGCTATTGGTCGCACCCGTCACGGTGCGCATGTGGGCGAGCCGCGGCTTGTTGCGTTCGGTGAGCACGCCGGGCGGACACCGGCGCTTTCGCATCGAGGATGTCGAGAAATTCATCGCGGCGCGCCAAGCATTGCAGACGCCGGCGCTTGGGCCGCCGACCCGCCTGCTGATCATCGACGATGACGCTCAGTTCGCACGCTATTTGTCGCAGCTCATCAACATGCGCGCTCCGGCGGTTTCAGTCGAAATTGCGCTCGATGGCTTCTCCGCCGGTATCAAGTGCGAGGCCATGCGGCCCGAAGTCGTTACCTTGGATCTGCAGATGCCCGAGATGGACGGATTCGCGGTCTGTCGGCTGTTACAGGAGATGTTTGGCAAGCACAAGCCGCGCATCGTCGCTCTTTCCGGATTTCTTTCGCCCGAGAGCATCAAGCGAATTCGCCAGGCGGGCGCCGACGCCTGCGTTGCGAAGACGACGGCGCCGGACGTCTTGCTTCAAGAGCTGGGATTCGAGGCGCTCGGAGCGACCGCAGGCTAAGGCATGCCTGTCATCCGGATCCCCCTAAGCGGCGAATCCGCGCTGGCGCAAAACGTGGCGCACATGCTCAATAACATTGCCGTTTCGCTGTTCGGATTCACCGAATTGGCGGCGGAAAATGCATCTGGCCGGCCGCCGCCGACTGCGCTCGCGGAACTGCGCCTCGGCGTAGCCCGGGTCATGCAACTCGCGTCCGTTCTGGAATCTCTCGCCGCTGTCGATGGGACATCCACCACGGTCGCGGTCGCGGACTGCGTGGCCTCCCCCGGGGCGGCCGGAGCGTCCGAGCCATTCGACGTGCAGTGGCACTGTGAACCGTCCACTGTGGTCGAGGCGGATCCGGATCGTATCCGCCTCGCGCTGCGTACGCTGGCGCAATTATGCGCACTCCGTTCGACGTCGATCGATCGTCACATCGTTGCGGTTGACCGCGTGGAGCGCGCGCTGCCTCGTTGCAGCCACTGCGGCCGCGATATTCCGGACGGTGGTTTGCGGCTGACGATGGCTCTGGATCGGATCGGCGAATTGATGCCGGGCGGTGCGCGCAAGTCGCGGCGACGCGGCGGTGGTTTGGCCGACTTGATGTTCGCCGCTAGCGGCCGCCTGACCCACCTTGGCGGAGGCCATCTCGTATTGGTTACCGCGGAATCATCCGTCTTGGTCGTATTGCCGGACCCTTCGGCCGCGATCGGTTGACATATTCTTCCGATGCGCGCGCGTTGCCGGCGCCAACATCCAAACCTGCGGGCAACATCTCATTTCGCTATAAAGACTGTTTTCGCTATTTACGCTATCCTGAACTCCGATCGGATTGCTTGCGCGGCGGCATGCGCCTACGGAGTTGGTTATGCGATATTCGGCCGATCTGATGTTGATCATGGATGAGGATGGACCCTCTCTCGAGGCGCTGCGTGCCGTGGCCACCCGCCTCGGCTGCGACCGGATCGAACTCAGCGACACGGGTGACCTTCCCGCGATTTTGGCGGCGCGCCGCCCGACGATCGCGGTCCTCGCGATCGATCGGATCGAGACCGACGGCTATGGGGTGCTGCAGACGCTGGCGGAACACGGGGCGCGGCCGGCCACGCTGCTGATCGGCACCGTCGACGCGCGTGTACTCGCGAGCGTGCGGCGGGCTGCGGAAGCGCGCGGATTGCCGATGATCGGGACCCGCAGCCGGCCGCTCGACGAGGCCGACCTGGAGCGGCTCCTGGCGGCGCACATGGTGGCGGCGCCGTCGACTTCCCGCGAAGAACTCGTCGCCGCGCTCGCCGAGCGGGAGTTTTCGCTGCTGTACCAGCCGAAGATCGCGCTCGCCTCGGACACCTTGAACATTCAAGGCGTCGAAGCGCTCGTCCGCTGGCAGCATCCTCGCCGTGGACAACTCCAGCCGCGGCAGTTCCTGGACAGCGTCGAAGCCTATGGGCTGGTCGGCGAATTGACCGACTTCGTCATGACCGAAGCCATTAGACAGGCCGGCGTTTGGCGGCAGGCGGGAATGTCGCTGCAACTCGTCATCAATCTGAGCCCCCGGCTGGTCAAGGATCGCGGGTTTCCCGATCGGCTCGCATCGCTGCTGCGCGAAAGCAATGTCCCGGCGGATCAGGTCGTACTCGACGTCAACGAGACCGCGGGCGCCGCGGATCGAGACCTGCTGCTCGACGTGTTTACGCGCCTGCGTATTCTCGGCGTCGGCCTTTCGCTCGACGACTTCGGCACGGGGCTTTCGTCGCTGACCGAGCTGTACCGGATGCCGTTCTCGGAAATCAAGATAGACCGCTCCTTGCTCGCCGACGTCGCCAAAGAGCGGGATGCCGAAGTGATCGTGACCGCGATCGCGAATCTCGCGCACTCGTTGAACATTTCGATTTGCGGCGAAGGCGTCGAAACCCGGGAAATGCTCGATTTCATCCGCGCCACGCATTTCGACAGCGCACAGGGTCGCTTGTTTTGCGAACCCGTGGCGCCATGCCACATTGAGCGGCTGGTCGCCGCATGGCCCGACACGGCACCGGCAACGTTCGGCGTCCCGCGTCCGATCAAGGCACCGGCCGACGACACGACGATCACGCGCCGACTGAAGCGGCTGCACCTAGCCTCCGCCCACAGGCAATGAGTTGGCGTTGCACCCCGCCACGCGGTGCATGAGCGCACGCGGGTTTGCCCCGTTTCCGTCAGCCATCGCCAAAGGAATGGAGCGGTGCGTATACCTCGGTCCGGGCGGCGGCAGTCTCCGTGATACCATCCGACCATCGTGATTCGGTGCGCGTGATTCGAACGACTGGTTCGTGACGCAAGACCTACGCTCATGGAGGTTGAGGCACATGGTGGGCGAACGGGAATTTGCCTGATGCGCAAGACCCAAGCGCTGCTGAGCGGTACTGCAGATGACTGAATCGCGAGTGGTGCGGTTGGATATCACTAACCGCACATTGGGCTTGCTCAGCCGCTGCAATGCCGCGTTGGTCCGAGCCGAAGACGAAAGCGCCTTGCTGAACGAGATTTGCCGCATCGCAGTCGAGATCGGCGGGTATCGAATGGCGAGCGTGCTGTATGCGACGGATGACGAGCTGAAGAGCGTCATTTCCGTGGGACATGCCGGCGTTGACGATGGCTATCTCAATGCCATCTTCATCTCCTCGGCCGAAAATCGACCCGAAGGGCGTGGGCCTGTGGGCAAGACAATTCGTGGCGGGCAAGCGGTCGTGGTCTCCGATTTGACGACCGACCCGGAGTTCGCCCCCTGGCTTGGCGCCGCCGCGGCGCGCGGTTACCGCAGCGCGATTGCGCTTCCGCTCGCGGGCGGCGGCCGCGTCTTTGGCGCATTGGCGCTATACAGCAGCGAAGCGCACAGCGTTTCCGAGAACGAACAGCAACTATTGGGCGAGATCGCCGACAATCTCGCCTTCGGTATCTGCAAGCTGCGCGCGGAAGCGGAGCGACGGCTTTTATTGGATGCCATCAACCGGGTGTCGAAAAGCGCCGCGGGCCGCACCGGCACGGAGTATCTGCAGAAGCTGCTGCTCACGCTGGTGGAGGTGCTCGGCGCCGACGCCGGCTTCATCGCCGATCAGACACCGCCCGGACTGGAGCCGGTACACCCGCAGTGTGCCGTCGTCGACGGCCTGTTCATAACGGACTTTGCATACTCGCTTGCCGGCACACCGTGCGCGGACATGAGGCCGGGAGGCCACTTGATCATCGCGCAGGAGGTCTGCAAGCGCTACCCCGCGGCCAAGGCGCTCGCTGCGCTCGGCAGCCAGGCATATGCCGGCACGAGCCTGCTCGACGTCGACGGTAATCCGATCGGTACGATTTTCGTTTTGTTCAGGCAGCCGCTCGCGCATGCGGATCTCGCCGCGTCGCTGCTCGATCTGGTCGCAACCCGGGTCGCGGCTGAACTCGTCCGCCAGAAGACCGATGCGCGGCTGCGCGAACAGGCGATGCTGCTGGATCGGGCCCAGGACGCCATTTTCCTGCGCTCGCTGGACCACCGCATTCTGTACTGGAACAAAGGCGCGGAGCGACTTTACGGCTGGTCGGCCGACGAGGCGGTGGGCCGGTCCGTCATGGATTTCAAGGTCGGCGAAAGCGCGGCGTATCTGCGAGCGACGGATCAGCTGCTGCGCAGCGGCGACTGGATCGGGGAGCAGGTGGAGAACGCCAAGGACGGGCGCCGACTGACGGTTGAGTGTCATTGGACGCTGATGAAAGCGGAGGACGGCGCGCCGAAGAGCATCCTCGCAATCAACCGGGACGTGACCGAACTGCGCAATTCGGAGAAGCAACTCCGTCTGCTCGAGAATGCGATCGCTCGATTGAATGACATTATCATCATTACCGAGGCGGAACCGATCGACGAACCCGGTCCGCGCATCCTGTTCTGCAACGACGCTTTGTCGCGTCTTACCGGCTACCCGCCGGAGGAATTGATCGGCCATTCTCCGCGCCGCCTGCAAGGCGCGCAGACCAGCCGGGTGGAACTGGATCGAATCCGGCAAGCGCTGCAGAGCGCGCAGCCGATCCATGCCGAGCTGATCAACTACAAGCGCAGCGGTGAACCCTACTGGCTCGAACTGGACATCGTGCCGCTCGCCGACGCCGAGGGCCGGTGCACGCACTTTGTCTCCGTGCAGCGAGACGTCACGGAGCGCAAGCGCTCCGAGGAACGGCTACGGGAGAGCGAGGCCCGTCTCATGCAATCGCAGAAGCTGGAATCGATCGGGCAGCTCACCGGCGGCATTGCGCACGACTTCAACAATCTCCTGACCGTCATCATCGGTAGTACGGAATCTCTGACCGAGCAGCTTGCGTCCAATCCGAGATTGTCCGACTTGGCGCAAATGGCCAAGTCGGCGGGCGAGCGCGGCGCGGAATTGACCAATCGCCTGCTCGCGTTCGCGCGCAAGCAGGCGCTCGAGCCGCGCCCGACTCAACCGTGGGCCATCGTCCAAGATATGATGCCGCTTCTGCGGCGAACGCTGCCGGAGACCGTCCGCATCGAGACCGCACCGGACGACGACACCTGGCCCATATTCGTGGATCCCGGCCAGCTTGAATCCGCCTTGTTGAATCTATGCATCAACGCGCGGGATGCGATGCCGCAGGGCGGTGCGTTGCTGTTTGAAACGGCGAACACCTTCCTCGACCAGGCCTATTGCGATAGCAACGCCGAGGTGCGTCCGGGCGAGTATGTGATGGTGGCGGTGGCGGATACCGGGGTCGGTATCGCGCCGCAAGACCTGGCGCGCGTGTTTGATCCGTTCTTCACGACGAAACGCGATGGCACGGGCCTCGGACTGAGCATGGTATACGGCTTCGCCAAGCAATCCGGCGGGCACGTGAAGGTCTACTCCGAACGCGGGATGGGAACGGTGGTGAAGCTTTATCTACCGCGCGCCGACACGACGGAGTCGCCGGTAGCGCGAGGCGCACCCGCGGAGACCGATTTGCGCGGTCAGGGAGTCATCCTATTGGTCGAGGATGACGATCTGGTGAGGAATCATGCCGTCCGCGCGCTCGAAGAAATGGGTTATAGCGTGCTCCACGCGGCAAATGGGGCGCAGGCGCTGCAGATTGTACGGGGCGGCGCCTCTTTCGATTTGTTGTTCACCGACGTCGTCATGCCCGGCGGCATGAATGGACCGCAACTGGCGGCCGAGATCGCGACGCTGAGGCCTGGCGTTCCGGTGCTGTTCACCTCCGGCTATACGGAGAACGCGATCGTCCATCACAACCGGGTGGACGCCGGTGTGCATCTGCTCCACAAGCCGTATACCCGGCGCAAGTTGGCCGAAATGCTGCGCCGTGTATTACGCAGCGCCGGGGAAAAGCGGCGCCAATAGCATCGTCCGTGCGCGCAGCCCCCCGCCCGCCCCGGGCGCCTTCAGTGGTGGCGGCGCGCTGGTATGTGATCCTGCGCATCGTCGAGTGTCTGCCGGACCTTTGACGCGAGGGACTTGGCAGAAAATGGCTTTTGCAGCAGCCCGACCGCCGTCGGCAACAGGTCGAGGCCATCCACCGCGCCCTGCGTGTAGCCGGACATGAAGACGACTTTCAGGGTCATTCCTCGTGCCGCAAGCGCCGCATGGAGCTCCCGCCCGCTCATGTCGGGCATGATCAGGTCGGTGATCAGCAGATCGAATGGCGTGCGGGCGTTCGCGGCCGCAGCGAGCGCTTGTGTGCCGTCCTCCGCCGCGACGACCGTATATCCCTGAGTCGCGAGGATTCGTTGGGTCAATTCCCTCACCAGCGGATCATCTTCGACGAGCAGAATGGTTTCGCGGCCGAGGGCGCGGACGACCTGGCTCTCGGACACCCAGCCCCCCGGATCCGCTGGCGCAGCCTCGATCCTCGGAAAATACACGCTGAAGACCGTTCCCGTGCCGGGTTCGGAGTAGACCCGCACGTGCCCGCCGACCTGCGTCACGATGCCGTACACGGTCGCCAGGCCGAGGCCGGTGCCCTTACCGGACGCCTTGGTCGTGAAGAACGGTTCGAAGACCCGCTCCAGGAGCTGTCGCTCGATCCCGCGGCCGTTGTCGCTCACGGTCAAGCGTACGTAAGAACCCGCCGGAATTCCTGCGGGCGGTGCTACGTCGGACTCGCCGACAGTCACATTCGCGGTCGCGATGGTGATGACCCCGCGCTGGAGGATCGCGTCGCGCGCGTTGACCACGAGATTGATCAGGACTTGTTGGAGCTGACCCCGATCTGCGCGAATGTATCCCTCTTCGGCCGACAGCGAGGTATGCAACACGACCTTCTCCCGAACGAGCCGCTCGAGCATCCGCGATGCCTCCGAAACGATTGCATTGAGATTCAACTGCTCGAGTTGCAACAATTGGCTGTGACTAAACGCGAGCAGTTGCCGGGTCAGATCCGCCGCACACTCCGCCGCCTTGCCGATGCTCTCGACGTAGGTATGCCGCGGGTCGCCACGATCAAGATCAAGAAATTCGACCGATCCGATGATCACGGTCAACAGATTGTTGAAATCATGCGCGACCCCACCGGCGAGTCGGCCCAGGCTCTCCATCTTCTGAGCCTGCCGCAGCTTCTCTTCGATGATTTGGCGGTCGCTGATATCGATCGCCGTGACGACGGTGCGCTCCTCGCCGTCGCCGTCGCCGTCGCCGTCGCCGTCGCCGATCGGGTGGCACCAGTATTCAACCGACACGCGAGTTCCGTCGAAGCGACGAAATTCATCCGCGGTCGCGTGCGCGGCGCTCCCTTCGCGCAGCGCAGTGGCCATACCGCACGAGCCGCCGTGCGGTTCGCTGGATTCGACAGGATGCACCAGAGCATGCAGGTCGGCCCGCGCCAAGTCAGCGGCCGTCCGCGCGCCGAGCAAGCGCAGACCGGCGGCGTTCGCGAACGTGCATAGGCCGTGCGCATCCAACCCGAAAATCGCTTCGGCTGTGGAGTCGAGCAGCAGGCGGATTTCGCGCTCCTTGCGTTGCACCAAAATCTCCGCCTGGCGCCGCAATCCGAGTTCCGCCAACTGCTCTTCGGCGATTGCGAGTACCTCGGCGCGGCCCATATCGGGCGGCGGTTCGCGGTCGAAGACAAACTCAGCAACGAACCCGAGATTTCCGTCGCGAAAAACCGGCACGGCGATCGCCCATGGCTCCGCGCCGGCGGATGCCGGCGGCGCGCGCGCCAAGCGCTCTTCGAACGCGGCGGAATCGGCGACGGCGGCGGCGCCCTGCGCCCACGCCCGGCCGGGCAGCCCTTCGCCCGGCAACAAGGTAGCGGTCTCACTGTCCGCACGCACCGGATCGAATCCCGGCTTGCCCGCATACCACCCGGGCGCGCAGACGAGCGTTTCGCTCTCGGCACTCGGATACCAGATCTGACCCATCACGGCGCCCATCCAATCACATACGAGTCGCTGTGTCTGAGCGCGCGCGCTCGGCACGTCCGACGCACCGTAGATCAGGCGCGTCATCGCGTGTAACAGTTTCAACTTCTCTGTTTCCGTCCGCTGAGCAGCGAGTTCCACGCGCAACGAGGCTTCGCGCAGCGCGACTAGGCCTTGAATTCGCATTCTGTCGACCAGGACGACGGCCAGTGCGAACAGCGACAGATTGAACAGGACCCGGAACTGGTCCGGTTCGAGATAGGTCAACCAATGCCCCGGCAGTGCATACATGTAACCGGTAATCGCGGCGGAAGCGGACACGCTGATCAATCCCGGCAACCTGCCGCCGAGATATGTGGCAGCGCCCACGCAAAACACGAGAAGGTGCGTCGGCCAGTGCACGTGCATTTGCCGCATATCCAATGCAATGATCAAAGCGCCTACACCGATGGTCGGCAGGAGGGCGATACCCCACCGGATCGGCGAGTCCCCCATGTGCAGGGGGTCGAACCTCGCGCGTGCGTCGTAAGCCATGTCGATTCGTCCTTCTGACCGCGTCCCACCGCACCATGGACTATACGCGCGTCGCGCCGTTTGGAAAAAATCGGAGCATCGCCGCTGCTCCGGCAAAGCGACGGGCTTGGGACGTGCGATAAGCACAATTTTCGCTCAATGCGCCGTGAAGGAGGCTGGATTGCGGTT
>VFSW01003352.1_pt1 | contig 24069 bp, 23 predicted proteins | sample 5358111 | NCBI WGS metagenome assembly VFSW01 (sample SAMN11554181, study PRJNA540505) | mine drainage metagenome | isolation source: sediment from site ElyBrook_90M | place: USA: Ely Copper Mine, Vershire, VT | collected 2017
TGATTGCATGAACGCAGAGGAAGCCCACACCGTTTACGGGTGGGAGGATGTCACATATATGTTTTCGGATATCTAAGCACCGTGGTACTCAATAATGGGATATAATGATGAAGCCTCTTTTCACCGTATTAGCATTGCTGTTTGCATTCAGCGTAGCGAGCGCCGGCACCGTGACGCTGTCGGGATCATGTTCCACCAATACGATAAATGCTACGGCAAACTATGCATCATTCTACCTTATCAATTCCGGCAATGAGACCGCGACAAACCTCCTGGTTGTCCCGGATTTCGGAGGCGCCAGCACAACCAACAAGTCGGTTTCGTTCCAGTCGATCTCTCCAGGTCAAGAAATATCGCCTAGGTTTTACTTCTACAATTTCTCGACTCCTGGCAGCTACTCCGGCAGTTTTACTGTGGAATACGCCCAGGGCCAGCAAACCTTTTTCGCCCTCTTCCCGTGCGTGCTGAGCTTCTTGAATGCAACGCACAGCCTTGCCAGCATAACAAGCGTCAACAGGACTGGCAACGTGATAAGCGTTTCAATAGCCGACCTCGGCCAGAGCCCGATAAACGCAAACGTATCCCTGCTTCTCCCGGTAGAATTCCAGTCGTATCCCTCTAATCGGTCAGTAGCGCTCTCCTCTGGCGAGATGAAAACCGTCGTCTTTACGGTGTCATACCCTCAGATATCCGGCGCGTCCTATGCGGCGGCAGCCGCATTATCCTACGTGCAGGGCGGCATGCATTTCTCTACGGTGCAGTCCTACACGATCAGCTTTGCAGCAGGCCAGTCGGCATCGTCCCCTCCCGTGTATCTTCCATACATCTTTGGGGCAGTGGTAATCATAATAATTGTTGGACTGATAATAGTCTCGCTTGTGAGGAAAAGGAAGGCAGGAGAACGTGGTACAAAACATGATGATGCGGATGTCAAGTAGACCTTACGTAAGTATAGTGATACCCACTCTTGATGAGTCCGGCAACATCCGGCCTCTGATACGCGGCATTAGGGCAGTAATGAATAGTTATGAATACGAGATAATAGTCATAGACAAGCATTCCAAGGACGGCACGGCCAGAGTTGCGGAGGCACAGGGCGCACGGGTCCTCTTCGACGACAATGGGAAGGGGGCGGCCCTGATAAAAGGCTTCGCGCAATCAAAAGGCAAGATAATCATCGCCATGGACGCAGACCTGTCGCATAGGCCAGAGGAGCTCAAGTTGCTGATAGCCGGCATAGAAGCGGGCTACGATATGTGCACAGGCTCGAGGTACATAACCGGGGGCGGCAGCGACGACATAACCCTTATAAGGAAATTCGGCAGCAAAGTATTCGTCCTGCTCATCAATGTGCTGTACAATGCGCGCTTTACAGACATGTCGTACGGCTACAAGGCGTTTACCAGGGACGCGATAAGGAGGCTGCGCCTCAGGGAGCCCGGCCTGGGCATAGAGGCTGATATGCACACCAGGGCCATGAAGGCCCACCTGAAGGTAATAGAAGTCCCGAGCTTTGAGAAGAGGAGGGAGTACGGTGCGAGCAACGTGCCTACCATAAAGGCGGGGTGGGAGACCCTCAGGACAATATTCGACAACACGAAGCTGCGCCTACCCCGTTGAGTTGGTCTGGTTCTTTATGCCGGTTATCAGGTAGAAGCCATAGACCCTGTTCTCTGGGGTGTACGTCGCATTCACAATGCTCTGCAGCGAGAACGTGTCCTGAACATAAGTGCAGATGTTGTTCGGGGTGTAGCACCAGTATCCATAGTCGAGCACAAGGCAGCCGTACTGGTTCTTGTATGATTGATAGCTCGATGGGTAAAGGTCTGACATCTGCGCCGACGTCCTGTTGTTTATTATGAGAAATGTCGGGTCGTAGCTGAATACCAGGCACTGCGATGGTATGGATTTGCTGTTGTTGTACACGAAGCCCTCGTAGAACCTGGCATCGCCCGCCTGCGGAAGCGCCGATGGCTGGACTCCAAGCAGCGGCCCCAGCGAATATATCGAGTAGAATATGAGCACCAGGATAAGGACAGTACCCCCCAGCCTGGCGATCCTCATCGATCTTTTCTTTGCGCGCAGCCTTTTGAGATAAGAGAAAGATGCGGCATAACCACCAAAGATGCTGATAGGTGCTATCAGGGCGAGCATGAATCTCCAGTCTATGCCGAATGTGACTCCGCCGCCGTAGAACGACGTATAAAGCAGGAAGAACGCGGCAAACCAGACAGCCAGGGCGAGCATCTCCCTCCTCTTTCTGAAAAACATGGCGGCCGCCCCCACGACTCCAAGAATAGTGAACGCCAGCGGCTGCATTATATAGTCGCTTTTGTACGCGTTCACCCAAAAGGCCAGGTTGGCGCATGCGTTTGCCTCAAGGTTTGACAAGCTTATCAGGGCATTGGTCATCATGGCCGGCGAGTTTGCCGCACAGCTCTGTTGGACATAAGACCCTTGATATCCGTAGGAGCCTGTGGTCAACTGGCTGTAGGAGTAGATAACCTCCGGAATTACCGAAAGGGCGAAGAAAAGCACGATGACTAGCACACGAGTGTCAAGTGCATACTTCTTGACAAGCTTGACCAGGTTGCCTTTCCTTTCGAGTATCAGGTAGAGCACCAACACGACCGGTATGTAGAGCGCCGCGTCCACCTTCGTGTATGCGACCAGGGAGAGCGAGAGGAGCATGCCGAGCAGAGTGAATACATTTTTCTTCTTCAGGAAAATCAGCATCATGAATATCGCTACCAATGACAAGGCAAGCATCGGCATGTCCGAAGTGGTGGGCCTAGCCCATACCAGGACAACGGGCGACAGCCCCAGAAGGAGCTCCGAGAAGAGGCCCGCTACCGGATCGCTCAGCAGCACTGTGCCTATCAGGAATGCCATCAGCACGGCGACCAGTGTGACGATAAGCATTGTGTTATAGGTTACTGCAAGGTGCACACCCGCTGCCGCAAAGCCCATCGCCAGAATGAACGAAGTCCCAATTGGCTCATGGAATATCTGGCCAGAGTAGCACGCCCGCGGAGTTCCGTAGTTGCACATCCATGCCTGTCCCGCATGCAAAAGGTTGACGGCGCCAGCCTGGTATATCGCATCGTCGAAGAAGAGGAGCTGCGTCGGTTTTACTATAGCTATCTCTGCTGATATGAAAATCAATGCGATGATGATGGCCGCTATGACATGTTTCATATTCATACCGCTGCCCTTAAGCACCTGGTGTATCTGCCTGCGCGAGAGTATTATGGACACTATCGTCCCGATGAACGCTATGAGTATCCCTGCGGTGAATATGTACTCGTCCAGTCCTGCGATATTGAGCTGCATCAAATTCCAGCCTTGTTTGTCACAAACAGTCCGTTTATGAACATGTATTTCGCCCTGGTCTCCTTCATCGTATTCAGGGCATCCTGCGGGGTCGTCACTATCGGCATGCCGTGTATGTTGAAGCTTGTGTTGAGCACTATGCCGTGACCGGTGCGTTTCTTTACGCCCTTCAGCAGCTCCATATACAGGTCGTTCTCCTCCCCTACCATCTGCGGCCTTGCGGACCCGTCTATGTGCATTGTCGATTCGGTAAGGTGGCGCATATTCTCCTTCACCATGTACGACATCGTCATCAGCTTGTCCATGCCCTTCCCGTCATATTCTATTATGTGCGGAACCTCTTCTTCGAGCATGGACGGCGCAAACGGCTGGAACCACTCCCTCTTCTTTACATACAGGTTGAGCCTCTCCTTCACCTCTTCGGATTCGCTGGGCGCGAGTATGCTCCTGTTCCCCAGGGCGCGCGGGCCGAACTCCATCCGGTCCTGGAACCAGAGTATGTAGTTGCCCTTGCTTATCAGTTCTGCCGCATGGGACGCCTGCTCGGCCCTCGTCTGGCGCTGGACCGCAAAGCTCCTTTCACTTTTCATTACCTTCTCGGTATCTGTCTCGGAATAGGACGGCCCAAGGTATGGGGAGAACTTGTAGCGCGCGGCGCCGGTAAGCATGCTGTTTACATACAGCGCAGCCCCCATTGCTATGCCGCCGTCGCCCATGTGCGGGAAGACATACCAATGCTTCAGGGCGTCGAGCCTCCTTATCATCATGTTCGCTTTCACGTTGGAGAAGCAGCCGCCCGCGAACACCACATCATAGATATTATACCTGTCTATCGAATTGCTCACTAGCTTGGTGATTATGTTCCCGAAGAGCTGCTGCACATAGTATGCAAACTGCTCCCTAGGCGTCTTCCATGCAATCCTCTGCAGCATATCGTACTGCTTGAGCGGGTCGTACTTTGCCTTCACTATCGTGCCGCTCGCAGAGAAGAAGTCCTTCAGTATATTGTGATCGAAATCGAACGGGTAAGAGTAGTCGGCCATGGCCATGAGTTTGCCCTCGTCTTCCTGCTCGCGCATCCCTACTATGTTGGTCGCCTGCTCGTAGAAGATTCCCAGCGAGTCCCTTGCGCCCACGCGTATGTGCCTGTTGAGCTTTCCGTTCTCGAACGTGCTGACCGTCGCGGAGAGGCCATCGCCCAGGCCGTCGGAGGTTATTACAAGCGACCTGTTGAACGGCGACGTGAACGCTGCGGTAGCGGCGTGGGCCGTATGATGCTCCACCACATAAAGCTTGTATCCCTTGAAGCCCATATGGTTCAGGCTCTTTCTTATCAAAGAGCGGCTTATGCTGCCGCACAGCGGCAGTATGCCTATGGATGTCGTCGAGTATTTGATCGCATGCCTCAGGCCCTCGAGCCTGGGCTTAAGCATCTTCCTGCGCCTGAAGTCGTAGTACCTTTCACGGATGACAGGAAACACCCTCTCGAGCGTCTTTGCGAACTCGGTAGTCGTGAAGGCGACGTTCTCTATGTCTGCGGGCGATATCTTTGCGAAGTCGAGCGCCGCCTGTATCGACCTGTACGGGAAGCCCACCTCGAACTTCCTTTTGGTGAACCTCTCCTCGTTTGCAGCGTATATGATCTCGCCGTCGCGTATGAGTGCCGCTCCTGCGTCGTGTCCGTCCCACAGTCCAAGAACATACATAGAACCAATCAAAGATTTGAAGAAGGCAGAATGGACTTGCTATGCTATAGTCTCGGTATTAAAAGCTAAAAAGATATGCTTGCTATCTCTTAATGGTGCAAGGATGTTGAAATTCGACAGGAAGAGGATGCTATATCTCATAGCGGCCTTCATCTTTGTCATTGAGGTGGCCGTGCTGTGCATTTTCGGCTACATATCAAACATATCGGTCGCGATCACAGCGCTCTCCGCAGCCTTCTTCGTCGCGTATTCGGTTTCTTACTTGCTGTATTCGGGCAACCCGAAGAGGTACCAGGGGTTCGGGAGATATTTCCCATACCTATTCTGTTCGATACTAATCACCTTCATCATACACTCTGCATTTCTGCCGCTGTATCTGCATTCGTATCCATACATGGTCTGGCCGGAGCTGTTAAACCTGCTCACCGGGATGCCTATTCTCCTGCCGCCAGTCCTGCTCATATTCTTTGGGATAAGCATCAGCCAGTACAAGGCGCCCAAGAAATATGAAGGGCGCGTAAAATTGCTGTCATACGTTATTATCGCGGCCGGGATTGCCATAATCGCGGCAATCTTCCTTTCGGGATTTTTCGCAGGAGCGCTGCATGTCGACGACGAGGAATCCATCGTCATAAACGCCGCGCAGACCATGCTCGGCGGCCACAACCCCTACGCCACCTCTTTCGCCAACGCCCTTTTCAACGCCCCGATTAACATCTCCAAGTCCGTAGCATTCACATATACGACAAATAATACCTTTGAGGCCGGGGTGAACTATCCTGCGCTATACTTCATAGCCTCGGCCCCTGTCATCTTCGTATCTGACATACTATCGCTCAATCCTTCTTATGCCTCGACGGTCCTGTATGAACTCGCAGTTTTCTTTACCATAATGGTATTTACGGTAGGGTTCCTGCTCAAACCCGGCCAACTAAAGCGGCCCAACATCGCGGTCCTGGCCTTCCTACTTCTCTTCACCATCTCTTTTGCGTCATTCATCAACTTCCTGATGCTCGTGCTCGTGCTTGTCGCATATTATAAAATAGAGAGCAAATACCTCTGGGTGATTCTCGGCCTGGCGGCCTCGCTTCAGGAGGAGCTATGGCTTGTCGTAGTGCTCTTCCTGGTGTATTCTTTCAGGAACTACGGTTTCAGAAGGGGAGCCCTCACCCTCCTTGGCACGATTGTCGTCTTTCTGGTCATAAACGGGTATTTCATAGCCGCAAGCCCGCACGCCTACATCACGCAGGTCCTGGCGCCCATAAGCGGCTACATACTCCCGTCGCCGTACGCGCCCTTCGGATATGCGGTATTCAGCCTGTATCCCGTGCTGCTCAACTCTGCGGACGTGCTCTTCTACGCATCCACGATATCCGTCATAATAGCCTTCGCATATCTCAACGAGAAACGGCTCATATTCCTGTTTCCGATGGTGCCTCTTATGTTCCTTTTCAGGAGCATAGCCCCCTACTACATATTTTTCATAACGGCCATCGTGATATCGTTCTACATGAAGGATGCCGCCTCATCAATCAAAGCGAAAGCGCCAAAGCCGCAGTATAGGGCCGCGGCAGTAGGGTCAATTATCGCTATATCCCTGATATCCGCGGCGCTGCTTGTCGTCTCACATAACCAATTCAGCTCGATAGGCATAAGCGTATCCAATCAGCAACTTGTAGAGGGGCAGCTGTCGAACTATTCGTTATACAACGCTATCCTGCACAACTCCAACGGAAAGATAGGCCAGTTGTCCGTAATCGAATTTGTAACATATTACAACTCCGGGGCCCCGGTGCACTACGGCATCGCAGACGGCAGGATACTAACCTCCCAGCCAAACACCACGAACTCGAGCATGAGCTACATCATCAACCCCAACAGGATATACCTGAACTCATCGGGAGGGCAGCAGGCCATCTCATTGCTGATACCCACAAACCTAGACAACAGCACACTGAAGGTGGTCGCGGCGGAGTGCGTGCTGTACAATGGAGCCTATTATTACACCTGCCCGGTCGCAAGGGCAACGTGATCCAATGCCTATTCCTCGCCGTCCCATGGCAATATATAGACAAGCGTACGTCCTTCCGCAGCCGCACTTGTACGCGCAGCGTCAAGCTCTACAGCTAACGCCGCAGACGCTTCTGGCGTTAGAGGCGGCAGAGCCCCATATCCACGTGGCGGTGCTACGCCAAAATCGGTCCTGGCAGAAATTCCTTCGCTTCTTGCTTTGATATCCAGAGGTTTATTCACCTGATTCTCTCCTGCCTGTGGATCTTTTCTTAACCCTGGTCCTGGTAAGTGCCGCCTGCTTCCTTGCATAGTGTCGCCTTGAACTAGACTAAGCATCCAACAATCAGGTTTAAATAATCTCCGCCTGGGCGGTCAATCGCCGAACTGGAGCTCCTGTTCGGCATGCACTAGGTCATCTAGCCATAAAAGGTGGGCCTTCTCGAGAGCAGCATGTCGAGAGTTAATGGGGCCCTGGGCATGCTGCCTAGTATCTCCTCTATTTTCTTGACAAGAGCTTCTAGTACTATCTGCTCTTGCCCTTTTGGGTCTCTTATCCTGACTGCTAGCTTCCCAGATTCCAATTCCTTTTCGCCAACAACGCAGACGTATGGAATCCATTCGGATTCGGCATTGCTTATCTTCTTTCCAAGGGTATCACTGCTGTCATCAACGTCTACCCTGATGTCATTTTTCTTTATCTGTCCTGCAAGCTCTATGCACTTTTCAATGTATTTCTCAGATATCGGCAGTAGCCTTATCTGTGTTGGCGACAACCAGAGTGGAAGTATCTGAACTTTCCCCTGTTTCTGTTTTATATCAGAAAGCTCCAAGAGCGCGTAGATAACTCTCTCTATTGCGCCGCTTGGCGAACAGTGCAACACCATTGGCCGTTTTTTGCCGCCGTCCTTGTCCGTATAATTCATATCGAACCTCTCTGCGTTCTCATGATCTAGCTGCACCGTTGAAAGTGCGGACGCCTTCGACATCGAATCGACTACGTTGAACTCGAATTTTGGATCGAAGTAGGCATACCTGAAATTCCACATCTCGATAAGCGCGGGTTTTCCCGCATAGTTTTTTACAAGGCCTTCAATGAACTCCTTGTTATCCTTCCAGAAACCTTCTGTGAATCTGATTGCTGTCTCGTATTCGTCTTTCTTTATGCCAATATCCTCGAGTACCGATTGGCAGAACTTGAACTGCTTGTCGAATTCGGCTTCCGCATGCTTCAGGTCAGCGCACAGGGTGTGCATATCTGGCATTGTGAAGGCGCGCATCCTTTTCATCCCGGCAAGCTCACCGCTCTTCTCCCTCCGGAATGAGTACCTTGTAAGCTCGTATATCTTGAAAGGCAGGTTCTTGTACGATATAACCGCATCGTGTGTCATGAGGAACTGGCCAAAGCACGCAGAAAATCTAAGGAAGTACTCCTTGTCCTCCGATCTGACTATGTAGTGTCTCGCTGGGAACCTCTCCAGGTATTTTTCAAGTGCCGGGTGCTTGTAATCATACATTATCGGGGTCTCTACCTCCACCGCGCCATAATCCACCACACGGCTTGTTACATACCGTTCAAGCAGATTTTTGACGAGCCTGCCGTTTGGATAAAACCTGAAGTTGCCTGGGTCGGACCCCTGTTCGTAATCGACAAGCTGGAGCTTTTTCATCAGGGTTATGTGGGGTGGTATCTGTTGATAAGTACGCACCTTATTTATTTCGTAATCAGCAAATTTCTTGAGGTTCTCGTGGCCTTTGAAGTCAAATTTGTCCGCGTCTACAAGGCCCTGCTCCGGATCCAATATATACCACTTGGATATCACCTTTTCCTCTTCCTTCAAAGCGCCAGACTCCTTTATCTCTTCGCTTTCCTTTTTCTTTGGGATTGAGGATTTCTTGGCATCGCCAGCGTCCGCGCTGTAGCTCTTGAACTGTTCTGCAAGCGGATGCCCCTTTGTAGAGAATGCAAGCCTCTTGTTCCACCCGAACGGCGACTTGTATATCTTTATCTTGCTTTTCTCCGCCTCCTTTACCATGTAGTCGAGGAGGTTTATCGCTCTCTGGGGCTCCTCGAGGTCAGAGCTGAGGTGCGCGAACGGGTAGAATACGATGTTGCCGACCTTCTGCTTCGCGGCGAAATCCACGGCCTCCTTGACGGCCTTGCTCGCCATGGCCTCGGTGTCGCTGCGCTCCACAGAGACGAGAAGCAGCACCGCGTTCACGATCACCGTGGTCTTCCTCTCCGCGGGCTCGTGTATCTTTATCTCTGGCTCGATAGGCTCGTACTCGATGCTATCTACGTCAAGCTGCAATATCTTCATACAAGCGCCAAGAGTACCAGATAGGTTGGACAGCAATAATTTATTAATGATTCAGTCATGTTCATCGCTATCTATCCTGCGCAGACCTTGTGCAGCCATCACCTTCTGCCCGCGTCTGATATCGCGCCAAGAGAGGCTGTCCGAGGCCCTGGGCTGCAGTCCCTGTTTTATGCATTCCTCCAAAAGCGCGTCTATTGCACGGTCTCTCTCCTCGCCCAGCAAGGCCTGCGATAGCTCGTAATGCTGATGACCCGATCTGTATTCCTCACCGTGTTGGAGCCTCCTGTAAGCCCTGAGGCCCTGCCTCTCTCGCTGTATGCGCAGTATCTTCTCTTCGAGCTCCAACATCCTGCTTTTGCCGCCTCTAATGGGGATGCTACCCGCCCTGTGCTCTTGCAGCGCGGCCCTTTCGAGAAAGTCCATGCCCGCCGCCATGTCCGGTTGCATCTCCATGCCGCCGTTTGCTATCCTTGGTCCTGCATCTTTGTTTCCATAAAATCACTTACGCGTCATCCATCATATCCAAAACGAACCTGCCTCCTTCGCTTAGCACTATCTCTCCGTATTCGGGACGCCTCCTGCTGATCTCGATAAGGCCGAGCTTCTTTAGTACCTTCGAGTTAAGCTTGAGGCTTAACAGGGGTATGCCGTGCCTGTCAGACAACGCGATGAGCACAGAGCTTATGCTCCCGTTGTTTTTGCATACCTCGGAAAGAATCAGAAACTGATTCCTGTTCAACGCTCTAGCTAACAGGAGCCTCAGGCACTCTCTGCCTGGACCTCGCATACTGTTCCTGTTTGGCTTGGCATCACTCTCACTTCTCCAAAAGCTTTATGCATGAAGAAATATTTATGCGTTCTGGGCAGGTTCACCTGCCCCTATATAAATTTTTGCCGCGTTCACATACAGAAATAGTCCCGAACCGCTATTTAAGCGCTCCGTGCAGCCCTGGGTTTAACGCCGTTATGCGGCCCTCGCCGATGGGCAAGCTTTTAAATACGATTATTACAATATCAATCAAGGCACGAGGCCATGGCAGGTTTACATCTGAACTATAGGGTCACAAGGGCGATATTCCTCATAGGGATGTCCCTTTTGATGGTAAGCGCACTGCTTGCGACCTTCACCGTCTCCTCCCAGGTAACGGCGAACATAATAGAATCGGCCTGCAGCCTGTACAACACCGTGCACACGGTGATATTCGTCATAGGCCTTGCGCTCATAATAATCGGCGCGTCGCTATACGCAGGCGGCAACATCCTGCCAGGAAACCTGAAGGGTACAGCCCAGGGCTATGGCATGGGAATGATCGTAGGCGGAGTCGTAGGCGTGATAATCGCCATCTCAGCGCCGTTCATACTGCAGACAATAACCGGCGTCGGCTCCACTGGTAATGGCAACCTTGTCAACTGCCCAACAGGCCCGGGCTACGGACCATTTTAATTCCGCCTTCCAAGGGAAGCCCTCCACATTTCCCGTCGCGCATAGCGAAAGGCTTTTAAATACAACTATTACAATATCAAATATCACGACAGGCATGAGCCCATGAATGGCATAGGAACGAATATAGGCTACGGAATTAAGAGGACGATATTCTTCATCGGCATGTCCCTTTTGATGGTAAGCGCACTGCTTGCTACCTTCACGGTAGCAAATATATCAGGCAACATAATAACCTCAGCCTGCCAACTGTATGATACGGTGCACACGGTAATATTCGTCATAGGCTTGGTGCTAATAATAGTAGGCGCCGCGCTATATGCGGGCAGCCACGTACTGCCGGGAAACCTGAAGACCAATGCCCAGGGCTATGGCATGGGAATGATCGTGGGCGGAGTCGTAGGCGTGATAATCGCCCTCGCAGCGCCGTTCATACTGCAGACAATAACCGGCGCCAACTCGAGCGTTGCAAGCTGCCCGACCTATCCCGGCTTCTAATTCCCCACTCTTTAGGAAGGCCAAGGCCTTCCTTTTTCATCGCATGTAGCCGTGCTTCTGCGCTTCTAGCTTCAAAAGGCTTTTAAACCCGGTCATTGTTAGTATCGCAGCGCGACCGAGGTATGAGAAAATGGCAGGTTTCGGGAGTCTGCTGCGCGCAGGCTGCAGGTCAAGAAGAACGCTTTTCGCCATTGGACTGTCTGCAATCATGCTCGCCGGCCTCATGGCCCAGACATCGGCCTCCCAGCCGGCCATAAACGGCATCATCAACGGCGCCTGCGCGCTCTACCAGGATGTACGCATAGCAATATTGATTACCGGCGTGGTGCTGATATTGATCGGGGGCGCGCTCTACGCCATCGGGCACCTCGTATCCGGCGAAGACCACGCGGTAAATGGGTACGGCATAGGCCTGGCAATAGCCGGCATAATCGCGGTGATAATCGCGGTGCTCGCTCCATTGATACTTGCGCTGGTCACCGGCGCGCCGCTCAACTCTAACCTCTTCGGCTGCACCAACAGCGGGCTTTAGGGCCACGCCGTGCTGTGCTATATTTTTATTAGTTGCCATGCATTATCTAATGACCAAAATGACCAACGTCCTCACGTACGCAGCCGAGACCTACTTCGGCCGCCTCGGGCTGCTCCTGATGTTTTCGCTCTCGTTCGTGATAGCCCTTCTCATACCGATCTTCGCGTCGCTGCCCGCTTACAATGACATAGGCGCGGTCTTCGTAAGGACCTCGAGCATATTCGTCAACCTGAACGTGGTCAGCAGCGCGGTGATAATAGCATCGACGCTCTTCTCCCTGCTGTTCCTGAGCTTCGCGATCGTAGCGATAAACGTCATAGTCAAGCACAGCAGGACGCACGTCAAGGTAAGCAAGGAGGTGATCAACGGCATAGAAAAATACACCGGCAGGGTCTTCCTGGTTCTTCTGCTCTTCACTGCGATAATCATGGCTGCGAACCTTGCGGCCTACGGCCTGGCCGCATCCGGCATATCCGGCGCAGTGGTAGGCCTGCTATTCACCCCGTTCTTCTTCTACGCTCCGTCGTCCATAGTGATAGACGACCGGGGAATGTGGCAGGCGATGCGTGCGAGCGTCTCCTACTTTGCGAAGAGGTTCGACTACTTCCTGTTATGGCTAGTGATCGCGATAATAGCGATAACGCTCTTCGACCTGATCTTCATAACGGTCAGCGGCACCGTCATATCCAGGTATGCGATGCTGGTCTTCGACTCGCTCTTCATAGCGCCGTTCCTCGTGGTGCTGCAGAGCCAGATGTACATGAAGAGATTCGCGCTCCTCAAGCGGTAAGTAATGTCTTAATATCTTTCTTACGATGCCTAAATATGCGCATGTGGAGTCGCGCCGCGCTGCTTGCCAGCCTGGCCTTCTTGATAATCTCATCGTTGGCCGCCACATCTGCGGCCGGATTTCCCGAACCGGTCACGTGCGTCGTCAACGGAGCGACCACCGACATGGGCACCTGTCTTGCTAATTCGCTGCCCCTAGCTATGATAGGCATACTTCTTTCGCTGTCGTTTGTCGGCCTGGTCTACATGCTGGGCGAGCTGATCAACATAAGCTCCCTCAAGAACTGGTACAGGAACGAGCTGAAGGAGACGGCCAAGAGCCTCATGCTGATAGTTGTTGTGATATCGAGCCTTGTGATACTGAGCGGCATCGCGACCTCCCTAATAGGCAATGGCCCGGTCACGAGCGTTGCACCCTCAGGGCTTGGACAGAACATAGGCAACTTGTATGGGAGGGCAAACTCATATCTCACCACGCAGCAGATATTGGCCACAGATGCATTCGGATATGCGACGGGTGTTTCGCTGGGGATAAACCTGCTGAAGACCACAACCCTCGCCCTATGGGTGCCACTTCCTATAGTCCCTATACCCATCCCGCCATTCTGCGAGGTATGCCTGCAGTTCGGCTCTACCGAGAGCATCTATAAGAGCCAGTTCGTAGATTCGTCGACTCCAGGCATTGCGCAGAGCCTCGCGTTTGTAAAAGATTCGATAGAGATCCTGATAATCCCCATGCTGCTTATAACCACCGCGCAGGTGGATCTGCTGCCTTTCATAATGCAACTCGGGCTACTCGTGCTCTTCCCCATAGGGATTTTCCTAAGGGCGGTGCCCTTCCTGAGGGGCATAGGCGGCACACTCATAGCCATAGGCATAACCGTCGCGTTGATCTACCCGACCGTGCTGGTGGCGTTCAACAATCCGATAACCTCATTCGTCGTCAGCGCCGTCCCGGGCCAGAATACCTTCAACCTCGGTCCCCTTTCATCAATCCCAATTATCGGCGGTGTTTTTACCTGGCTTCAGCAGTACATAACCCCGATTGCTCTTGAGCAATCTGGAGCTCAAGCTGGGTTAGCAAGCTGGAGCAGCATATATCCGGCATTCAACAGCATTAATTACTATATATTCCCATTGGTGATCCAGCTGATACTTTTCGTACTCGACGTAATAATAGTCGTAGTTGCGGCGCAGAACATTGCAAAGATGCTTGGAGGAAGCATACGCCTGGGCATAGGAAACCGGCTGAAGCTTGCATAGTGGTTAAATGATAGGATTATTAATGCAAAACCAGGGCTGCTACCTTTACGGGAGCCCGAGCTACCTAAACTCCTTCCTCCCCATAAACTATGTTGTCATACTTGCAGGCTTTTCGATAATCGCGTTCGTTTACATGCTATCGAGGTTCCTGCCGGCGAGCATAGGCGGCAAGCTCACCTCCATAACAAAGGTCGAGGCGGTGGAGCTTGTCATATCCGCCGTGATAATTGCTATGGTCCTGCTCTTCGCAGCGACCGCGTGCAGCATATCCTCGGCTATAAGCTCCTCGGTAAATTACGGGACCAACACATCGCCGTTGGTCTTAAGCGACCAATACCTGGCCACCCTTACATTCAACACCGGGCTGACTCTGCTCACCAACATATACTCATATTCGCTCTCGTTCGCCATAATGGGCGCCGTATGGGGCAGCATCGCAAACGCCCTCCAATCAATCATCCCTTCGGCTCCTGTAACCAACTTCTTTGGGCCCCTCTCATTCGGGTTTCCCTTTGGCTATGACCTTGGAGCCTTTTACAATATATTAGCGGACGTGTTCGTAGCTGGCCTGGCGCCCCTTGTAATAGTCTCCCTCGCCATGCTCTTCGTGCAGTGGCTGAGCATGCCCATAATACAGGCGACCGCTTTCGTGATAGTGCTGCCGGTTGCGATAGCGATGAGGTCCTTCGCGTACGCCGCAGCCGGACCCGGCCTCAGGCAGACAGCCAACGCCGTGCTTGCAATAGCAATATCGACCTACATAGTATATCCGCTTGCGGTCTCCTTCGACCCATGCATCGTAGGCTGGATATACGGGCAGTCCAGCTGCCTCAGCTCCACCAACCCACTGAGCCAATACATATCGCCATATACCGTAACGTCGCTGCCGCCAGGCGCTTTCAGCTCCGCAGGATCATCATCATCTCAGACATCCGCGTTCCAGATAGGGCTGCCAGCACTGGGCTCGCTCATCAGCTCTGCGCAGGCGGTCGGCCTGCCGGGGCTGAACCCCGGGGCTGTGCTTTCGCAGGTCGTTTACCTGATAACCAACATCGCGCAGTTCCTGTTCATATCCATATTCCTGTTCGCACTCGACCTCTCGATAGCCGTGGCCTTCGCCATGGGGATAGCTAGGGCGCTCAATGCGGGGATAGAGGGTGAGACGAAGTTCTGGAGCTGATGTGATATTTATGATACCGTTAATAGCGTCGAATCCGCTGGTGGTCACCTTCCCCAGCTTCCTGAACGCGCAGGCCGCGATCGTGCCGCTCGTGATAGTGGCGCTGCTTGTCGACGCCGCGATACTAGGCATATGGTACATGCTCGGTTATGCAATCGGCAACTCCAGCGTAAAGAAGACCGCTGTCGGGGAGATCTGGCAGCTCGCCGGGACTGCCGCGCTTATATCGATCGTTGTGTTCGCCCTTGTTATATTCTCCGGCCTGTTCCAGTCGGCGCTGAACGGCACCGCGCTGATGAGCAGCGCCGCGCTGGGTTCGCTGTCGGCGAACATAGAGGCGACCACCCAGGTGTCATTGCTGCAGAGCTGCGCTTCCTCCGCCCCCAGCGTCTCCGGCCCCGGGCAGGGCACCTGTGGGTTCTCTGGCCCGCTAAACGCGATCATTACCGGAAACGGCCCGGACGCGCTTACCTCATCGATCGATTATCCGCTTGCCGCAGTGGGGATAATAGTGGAGAACCTCACCGACCAGACGGTGACAAACCTCAACAGCATGTTCGTTGTTGATTCGTATATAGGATTCCTCTCGACGATCGAGCCCACGTTTACCATATGCGTTTCAGTGCCTGGATTCGACTGCCTTACACCTATACCAGTACCCAGGCCTGCTGTAGCCTTCTCGTGGAGCGGCGCTCCCTACGCCGGCCTCGAGATGATATACAGGGGAATGGGTGCCCTGGGTATCCTGTTCACCAGTGCGGCAGAGTCGTTCATAATGCAGTTGACCTTCATAGTAATATTCCTCTACGCGTGGCCGTTCCTGATATTCGGAGGGCTGGTGCTGCGGGCAACGCCCTTCACCAGGAAGATAGGCGGGCTCTTCATAGCGGTAGCCATAGGCGCGCTGTTCTTCTATCCGGCTGTGTTCACTGTCCAGTATCTGGTGCTCGGCCGTGGATTTGGCAATGTCCCAGTTTATAACCCAAGCGATGTATTTGCGCTTTCATCAAACAGCATATCCACCATATACGGTTACAACTCGATAAGCACAAATCCTATAAGCAACCTGCCAAACCAAAACCTAAACTTTTTTGTGATGCCTAGCGTGAAGCAGATAGCCCAGGCCAACGGCTGCTGGCCGCCCGGCGGCAGCGCCCAGGGCGCCCTCACCGCAGAACAGAACGATATACTCACCCAACTGATTCCCGGCGTCAGCCTGATCGAGCTCGTCGCATCGCTGGGCGGGGGCCTGCTCGGTTCGTATCCGCCGCTGATCTTATGGAACCAATGCACGCCGCAGCCCAACGCCATGAACACGCTATTCGGCTTTCTCGATGCGTACGGAGCAGCCGGAATAACCGCATACCTGCTCCCTTTAATGGACCTGCTCATAACTTTATCTGCGATAATCGGGCTCTCCGGCCTGCTGGGCGGCGATACGGAGCTGGCAGGGCTCTCGAGGTTGGTGTAATATGCTGGCAACAAACAAGACCGCATTGGCGCACAGGTTCGCTCCGATAGCCCTGGGACTCCTGCTTGTTATCCTGCTGATGCGCGTGCCATCCGCGCAGACGATCTGCAACATATTCGTACCTACGCCGAATCCCCCCACGTCTCCCACAGGCAACTTCTTCGGCAGCGTCGGCTCCATCAACAGCCTTCTCGGAGTATCGCTCATAATAATGCTGGTGATGGCCACCATCTCCGGCCTTCTTTACATGTTCGGCTACTCGTTCAGGATAAACAACCTTGTCAGCCTGAGCAAGCAGGAGTTCGGCGAGATAGCGATAACGACCGTGATCGTCCTGGTGCTCGTCGGCACGTTCTCGCTCACCAGCGCGCTCACCGCAACACCGCTGCTGGCGCCGAGCGGCGCATACAGCCAGGGCATCTTCTATAGCGACTGCGCCAGCATGACCAACTATGCAATCACGCTCTTCGATTATTCATTCGACCTAGGGATAACCCAGGACTTCACGAAACTCGTAGGCGGCGTAACCCTGAAATTCCAACCGGCAGACTTCGGGTTCAGCGTTTCCCCATTCAGAGGATACTCGAGCGTAGATAATGCGATAGGGGAGCTCTTCATACTGGCCGGGGGGATGGCGGGGCTGCTCTTGGCGATCGGCGTCCTGCTCGGCATCTTCTACAGCATAATGCCCCTCTTCCTGTTCGCAGGCATAATATTGAGGACCATGCCCTGGACCAGGCCCGCGGGCGGCGCCTTCCTCGGCATGTTCATCGGCTTCTTCATAGTCTTCCCGCTGCTGCTGCACTTCATAATAGCCAACACCCCTGCGAACCTCACCCCGTCGCAGCTGGGTCCGCTCCCGCAGAGTGGCATTGCCGCATTGATCTTCAACAGCTTGGGGAATCCCGGTGCCTCATTCACACTGCTAAGCAGCATATTGAGCATCGTAGACCCGACTTTCGCGATGACCACGATACTGGGCGTCATAGTGCCGAGCATGTACGGTATATTCGCTGCGATCTTTTCATTCATAATCGCGTTCGACTTCGCGGAGACCGCCGGCGACTTCCTCGGTGCGCCCAGCCTCAGCACTGCGCAATCGCTCAACAAACTATTATAGATGAGACAATGAGAATTAACAGGCTTGCAATCCTGGCGATGCTGCCGCTAGCGTTAATGCTCTCGCTCGCTCCGATATCGGGCGCCGTCAGTTCCGGATTCATCCTCGCCGCTACCTCCGCCCTGCCGATAAACCCAACCAACTGGGTGCCGGTTGCATTCGTTGCCGTGCTCTTGATAATAGCAATATCCGCGTTCGTCTACGTGATATCCGGCCTGATAAACAGCTCGCATGCGAAAGCGTGGGCGCAATCCCAGATATACGAGGCGTTGGTCTCGGTAGTGCTCCTGCTGATCTTCGCCTTCTTCGCATACCTTTTCTTCCTCAACCCGGTGCCCGCGTTCACGCAGGGCTGCCTGGTGCCCGGCGGCACATGTACGTACTCCTCGCCTCCGGCCGCCTCCGGCTCCGGGTGCACCGCAATGCCCACCAACACCATCTACTCGCTCGCAGCTTGCGACATGGCGTACTTCAATAACAACGCCTTCAATGTCGGGGAGGGCCTCTTCTATCTCGGATTCCTATCCGGACTCTCGCCTGGACTACGGGTTAACGCATCGGTGCCAAACATCGCAGGAAAGATCAGTGCCGGTACAACCATATTGAGCTTCGTGCCCGTAAACTTCGAGAAAATGCTGGCCGTGGGATTCGGCGGCCTCTTCTTCGCCCTGGTGCTCAACCAGGTCCAGTCGATACTGATCGGCGGATCCCTCCTCTTCCTTGCGTTGTTCATGACGATAGGGCTTGTGGCCAGGGCGTTCGGCATAACTAGGACATTCGGGGGCACCATGATAGCATTTGGCATAGGCCTCGGCCTGGTATATCCCTTGCTCGTTACAATAACCTACGGCTACATAAACGTGCAGATGGGCTCGGTGAACCTGCTTAACCTCAATGATATTATGGGCCTGGTCTTTTCCGCCGCCCTGACCGTGATCTCCGGAAATGTAGGACGCGGCCCCCAACTGCTGCTCAACAACACATGGGTGCAGCAGCTCGCGTTCACGGTTGCCGGCCTGACATTCATACCCTTTATAAACTTTATCATACTTGACGCTTTCATAAGGGACTTTTCCAAAGCGATAGGACAGCAGTTGGACTTCATGTCTCTCATGAAAGGATTGGTGTAGGTTGTAGCATGGACAAGAAAAGATTGATGTTTGTCGCATTCCTTGCTGTGATGCTCACAGGCGTCCCCAGCGTTAGTGCGTCAATCCACTCTGTTACTGGCGGATCCGCAACGCCCGCCCCCGCGCAGTGCGGGCTTCTTCCTCCGACTTTCGCGACGCTCGTCCAATCCACTGCGCCGTGGTATTGCCCTATAAACAACCAGATATACCAGGTATGGCAGAACGACCTGCCGTTCGTCTTCATCATGGTGCTGCTCGCGCTGACCATCGCCGGACTGATATTCATGATAGGGGTAGCCTTCAAGAGCGACCAGATTAGGAACTTCGGCATAGGCGAGATATACGAAGGGATGGCGAGCGCGATAATAGTCGGGTTCTTCCTCTACATATGCGCGGTGATGTTCGGCCTCGGCCCAGCCATAACGGTCGGCGCTATAAATCCTTACGCCACCTCGCTAAGCCTGATATCCTCGACGATAGGCAACGCGCAAAGCCTCTACGGCGCGATATACGGCATATATCTCGTAGACAGCTACTACGTCAGCCTAGACTTCAGTATCGAGCTTCCTGTAAGCATAAACAGATATGTTAGAGGGGCGACGGGCGAGATAAACACCATCTTGCAGGTTGCCGATATACCTATTGAGGTCTACTACATCCTGCCGGCCGCGATCCTCGCAAGCCTGCTGGCCGACGGCATGGCGGGTCTCTACAGCCAGTACTATCTCATAGTGTTCTTCTCTGTTGCTGCGATACCCGCCTTCCTGGTGCCGGGGATAGTCTTCAGGATGTTCATCCCTACGAGGTCCCTCGGCGGAATACTCATAGCTACCGCGATGGGATTCTATCTTGTGATGCCGACGATGTTCGCAATCGCGTACTACTTCACGTCGCCCACGCTCCTCCAGGGGCTTGCCTTCTCGCAGGCGCAGCTCAATCGCTGGGGTGCCCAGACCGGCGCAGAACAGAATGCGCTCGGCCCGGCCAGCCCGCTTGCTGGTGCGCTTGCGGACGTGCAGTCCGCAATGACCTCGTTCTGGTTGCTCGTGCTCTTCTATCCGGCCCTGATAATAGCCCTCACGTACGCTTTCATAACGCAGGTCTCGCAGTTCATCGGCGCAGCGCCCAGAGTGGGCGGAAAGATGCGCGGTTTCGTCTGAAAACAAGTTATAAATAGATTCACAGTTATACTCAATGACAAGTGAACTCTGATGGACCCAAAAATCTTCACACTCATGGGATTCCTCGCGGTGTCGCTCGTGCTTCTCAGCATAGCCATCGGGGTTCCGTCAACGGTGCTGCCCCCGCCCGTGAAGCTCGTAGTGCTATTTTTTGCGCTTGCCTTCGACGTCCTGGCCTTTGCCTCGAGGCGGTACTCCTATGTAATGTTGCCGATGCTAAAGCAGAGGAACAGGAACGTTATCTTGAGTACAGAGGAGCCCTATCGGCTTGCATCTTCAGAGGATTCAATAATATGCAGGGACAGGGGCGGGTTCACTGCAACGGTCTACATAAGCATACCCTTCTACAGGTCCGCCACAGAGATGTCAGACGCAGAGAAGCTGGAATACTCGAGGCAGATGAGCAGGCTCGTCGGCATAAGCTCGGATCCGATAAGGTTCACCACCGAGCTCTACCTGATGAACAAGGACGCGTACATACAAGAGCTCAAGGACGAGATAAACGCGCAGGAGAACGAGGAGGCCGCGCTCGTCCAATCAAAGGCCGATCCGGAGAAGCTCGAGATCGTCAGGGGCAAGCTCGCGATGTGGAGGAACGTGACGCAGAGCTCCAACTCACCTTCGTCGATGGAGCTGGTATCATACGCAGCCATATCGGCATCTGGCTCAAAAGAGTACGAGGCGGTGAGCCTGGCGCAGCAGAAGGCACGAGAGGTCATCTCCGGCATAGGCTCGACCCTCGGGGTCACGCCGATAGTAGTGACGGGCAAGGAGATACTGAAATTCGTAGAGCCCGAGTATCTAATACCATTCTCTACGGTCAGCGAGCAGATGGAGAAGAGGGTTGAGGAACAGGTGACATGATGGATGGCATGGACGTGCTTTATCTTGCGCTATGCGGCATAGTCATAATGCTGGTTTTTGCAACGCTCCCCTCATTCGGCAATGGCTGGTTATACGTCGCGATAATCCTGGCCGCGCTCGCCGGGGTGATGATACTCGCGCTTAACTGGGTCGACTTCATAGTATTCCCGGCCGCAATGAAGATGTTCAAGATAACGTTCCAGCCAGCAAAGGACTACCTGATAGTTAAGGGTCAGGACGCCATACTGAAGAACGTCGGCGGCCTTTTCTATGCAACCGGATTCACCACCGGTAACCTCTTCGGATACACCTTCAAGGCCGAGCAGGAAGAGGAGGCCATGGAGGAGAAGATACTGCTCGCCCCGGAGAACTGGGAGCGCGCGGTGATGAGCCTCGGCTTTCCGTTCAAGTTTCATGTGCTGTCGGTTGGCAGCGACGTGCAGAAGGTGAGGGACGACCTCGAGGCAAAGCGCGGCTACCAGGAGTTCCAGCTGGGAAGGACGCTCGAGAATGAGAAAGCTTCGGCCGAGACTGCCATCACTGACATCCGCAGGAAGATAAGCATAATACAGGCGAAGATCGACAGGGTGTCGGCGGGGGAGAAGCCGGTCACAACCCTGATGTATTTCGAGACCACCGCCGTAGGGGTCAGCGAGAAGGCGGCGCTCGACTCGCTCTCTACGCAGATAAAGCAGCTCCAGATAGGGATGAGTTCGCTCAACCTCCAGATCAGCAGGGTGGTGGGCCGCGAGCTCTACGCGCTCTCGAAGTTCAACTTCGCGATACCGTTGACCTTCGACGAGATAGCGAACGAGTTCAGCCAGGAGGGATAGCAAAGGTATTAAGTTCAAAAACAGAGATGATAGCGGATGACCCTTTTAAGGTTCCAGAACATAATGAGCAACGAGGTGGCGAAGAGGGCGTTCTTCTCCAGGCCGCCCGAGCCGCCGGCAAGCGTGCTGATAAGCGACCCGTTCCAGGCCATCTACATAGGCAACACGAGCATATTCAAGGTGCCGTTCAACTGGTCCTACATGAACCTGACGAACCCGCACATAGCGGTCGTCGGCATAACCGGATCCGGGAAATCGTTCCTTGTAAAGACCTTCATCAGGCGTGCCAATTACATATGGAACACGAACGCGATAATAATCGACTGGGCCGGCGAATACAAGCGCTGGGTGGAGCAGACCCGCGGCAAGGTCATATCGCTCGCAAAGGGCGACTTCCTCAACATCATGGACCTGTCCGGTATGAAGCCGCTCGACCGCTCCAAGCAGATAATGAACTCGTTCGACATACTTACGGACATCTCCGCGTACCCCGAGCAGAAGAGGCTCACCGAGGAGGCGATAGAGCAGGCATACACAAACATGGGATTCATACTGCACGAGGTCTCGCCCGAGGGCAGGGACGCGCCCACGCTGAAGGACGTGATCACGCTGCTCCAGGAGAAGCTGACCGACGGCACCTACGAATACCCGGCCGAGCTCGAGAACTCCATATACAGGCTCAGGCAGTTCGCCCGCGAAGGCGAGGATTACTTTGCCAGGAAGAGCACGCTCGACCTCGGCCTTCTAACCAAATCCGGCCTTGTAGACATAGACCTGTCGGGCCTGCCCGACGACAGATTCAGGGCTCTCGCCGCGCTGTTCATACTCCAGACTGTCAAGGAAAAAATGCGCGCGGAGGGATGGACTGACGTCAAAGGGCTGAAGGCGCTCATAGTCCTCGACGAGGCATGGAAGGTTGCCAGCGACGACAAGAGCGATGCGATTACCATAGTGAGGGAGGCAAGGAAGTACGGTTTCGGCCTCATAGTCGCGTCGCAGAATCCGACCGACGTCAATGAGGCCATCTTCTCGAACGTCGGAACCACATTCATACTGAGGATAAAGTTCGAGAAGTTCATGAACTACCTGCAGGGTTCGCTAAGGTTCTCTGACTTCATACGCGAGGAGATTGGGAGGTTCGGCGTAGGCCAGGCCGCGGTCAAGATGGACTTCACCACCGCGCTCAACTTCCCGGAAACGTTCGTGATCGAAAAGATAAACGGCGAGGAGCCGCTCTACGTCTACAAACTGGAGCTGTCGGACGTGCTTACGCAGAGCGAGATCTCGGCGAAGCTGGTCCAGGCTGAGTACCAGTTCGAGAGGGAGGAGCTGAGGAACAAGTTCATAGAGTACAACATGGGCGGCGAGATAACGAAGAACATCTTCGCCGCGCTCGACGCCAACAGCGAGCAGATGAAAGCGCTAGACTTTGTCAGGACTCTGAAGGGCAACGGCGTAGCCAACACCGACATAGTCTCCTTCCTGAAGAGCCTGAGCATAGACGACGTGATAATAACGAGGATTATATCGTACGGTGGTATGGATGCCAAACCCTAGCACATTTACAATAAGCAGGATAGAGCTTAGGAAGATATTCTCGGCCTACGGCGTCGCCGAGCGGAAGATGGATGAGATATTCAGCAGCATGGAGAAGTCGCACAGGCACGTCAACATAGTGCAGTTCGTGGGCCTGATGGAAAAGGCGGGCCTCAACCGCGACAGGGTAATAAACATCTTCCGCAGGATGAACATGAACGACATACTGATAGAGGAGGTGCTCAACATGGCTGACGAGAGCAGGATAAACGCGGAGACCGGCAGGCTATACAAGGCGAGCATTGAGCTCGGGTGAATATATGGAGGAAAGCAGGAAGCCCAGGTGTATAATCTGCAACGAGCAGAAGGACGGACTCGGCATAAAACCGGATGCAGTTGTAGGCACCCTCAGGTGGCTTAACGGGCATACCTTCAAGTACAAAAACCCGTACAGGCCGGTGGTATGCCGGGGGTGCTTCCTAAAGTACCGCAAATCCAGGGCGACTTTTGAGCGCAAGAGGGCAATCTACCTGGTGATAGGCATCGTATTCGCCATAGTTCTGGTTCTGGCATCCAAGGGAAACGCGTATTCGCTCCTTGCAGGGTTGGGCGTGATCGCATTTATGTACCTGTTGTCGTTGATAAATTACGTGCCGGAGCTCGACATGCCGCAAAAAACAGCCGTCAACGCCGCCGCAGGTCCGGCGGGGCAAAACCCCAAAATCGGCCGAAAGGGTTCCAAATCATAAAAGTATTAACAAAGTGAGCGGGAAATCCCACGCTCTTTAGAGGTGGGATGAAAGCGGACCGCAGAAAGGTAGATAAATATGAAATATGATATAAAAGGTATGGAATTGATAA